>ERZ894229.710-NODE-710-length-23641-cov-12.6032_pt1 | contig 23641 bp, 24 predicted proteins | sample MGYA00380295_ERZ894229 | MGnify/ENA primary metagenome ERZ894229 (study PRJEB32331, sample SAMN06328479) | human gut metagenome | biome: human gut microbiome; feature: stool | host: Homo sapiens | collected 2014-09-17 ... | reverse complement strand
CCAGCCGCCGCTTTCATAAACAAATTTTTCACAATACCGTTGGTTCCAGATCCAGTTCTGCATCCTCCGGTTTCAGAATCTCAACCAGGTTATAATTCGTCCCCACGTTCGTCACTTCGAAATGATTAATACATTGAGAAAACCAGATCATCTCCTCTGCCATCTCATGGACCAGATCGAAGATTTCCAGATCCGTCATCTTCTTTTCTGAGTGATACCCGGACCACTGCTCATGGGTAAAACCATGCTTTAAGAGATAACGCTTGATATCTCCGTATGCGCCCAGGTGATTTTTCTTCGGATAAAACTGTTTCAGGGACTGCACATGGAGATCAAAATAAAGGACTTTGTACTGTTTCGCTTCCCTTTTCGCCATCAGGCCACACTCGCACGGTTCGTATAATGCAGCAGCACATCCTCCACAGCAAAGTCGTTTTCATCCTCACCATCGTCGCTGTTATACCACACCCACCGTTCTACATAATCCATAAACCACGCCTGCTTTTTCAGCGCGGTGATCAGCTTTCCGAAACACCCATAGTCTTTTCTGCGCCCTCTCCCTGTAAAGACCAGTGTCCCGTTCTGTTGTTCCGTATGATCAAGCTGCTCTCTGTCAAATGCGCGGATCAATGTCTGATATAAACTGTCCGGGGCATATTTTCCTTCCGCGCAGATTTTCTTTTCATCCAGTCTGATTTCCAGCTTCAACATAAACTTTACCACTCCCTTTCTCTGGCCCGATTATAGCACAGCCCTGTCTGACCCTTCAACCGCTTTCCTGCACAAAATACAGTTCTTATCGCTCATCTGCAATACGCTTTACAAAACTCCCAGCTTTCTCAATAGCTCCACACAGTCCTTTGCCCCCTGTATATAGAGATATTCACACTCCTGCTGCGCGATCAGATTCATCGTGGCAACATAATCATCCACCACCTGGCGTTCTTCCGCAGGGAGGCCCTCCAGCACATGTCTGGCTTTTTCAGAAAGTTCATTCTCTTCCTGATAGAGCTTTTTCTCCTCCTCACTGCAGGCTTCCCTGCGCTGCGTCAGAGCATGCTCCGTCATCTCCTGAATGACCATTTCATAAATTTCTTCTTTCTCCATATCGAACTGCATCTCCTTCGTTTTATCCAGACCACACCCTGGGAAAGATTTTATCCTTTCAGTTTTCCCCTTTCTGGTATCTGTATGCGCTCTCAAAATCAACCGCTCCATTGATGCGCCTCACCTCATCCACACATTTGGCATGCAGCCGCTTCATGTCCGCTTCCTCCACTTCGTGCGTGTATGCGATCACCTGCGCCAGCTTGGAAGGCTCCACCGCAATCTTGAAGTCCATCCGCGCCAGATGGTTTCCTTTTCCATGATACTCCTTTTTCTCCCGAAATTATCCGGTATTCAATTCTTTTTCCGGAATTTCCGTCTCCTCCTGCATGGACAGAAGTTCTGAAAGCTTCTGTTCTTTCTCCCTTCGCCAGAGCATTCCCCCGGAAGCAGACCGCCGCCATCCACGCCTTTTCCCTGCGCCCTCCGCCCAAAGAGGGCTCTTCCTTCCGAAACAGCACGGCCATGGCTCCCAGAAAAAGAAGGCCGTCCGCCAGCGCCATGAGAAAAACCACTCCTGCCCATCTGTGCGGCAGCGCCGCCCATGCAATCAGACGGAGCAACATACCGTCCGCCCCGGTCCACAGGAGAAAAATCACGGCATATGCCGCAGCCGCCCTTCTGCGCGCGAAACGCGCTGTCAGCTCTCTCCCTGCCCAGATGAGATAAATCAGGCAGACTGCCGCGCGCGTGAAAAAAGATAATACCTCAGCCATGCTCCGTTCCTTTTTGCAGCCAGGTCAGAAACCGCTCTTCGATTTCATTCTTATAGGTTCTTCCAATCTCCAGCATCTCTCCATTGGAAAGGCAGATGCTGTTGTCCCTCCGGCTGATATTTTTGATGTGTTCCATGTTGACCAGAAAGCTTCTGTGCACACGTAAGAAGCCCAGCCCTCCAAGCTCCTCCCCGCATTCCTGCAGCGCCCTGCGTACCTTCACCCGGCGGTTTTCAGTCAGCATGTAAATCACATAATTTCTTTCGCTGTACAGATAGATGATTTCCCGTACTCTCACGTACTCCGCCACATGATAGGCCGTTTCCAGCCTCAGGAGCCTCTCCTACTGAAACTCCCTGGCGAGACGCCGGAGCACGTCCTCCATATCCTTCCGCATCAGCTCCTTCAGCATCGCGGCGAGCTTTTCCAGCACCGGTATATTATCGTCACAGACTGCAACTGTTATCATCCGCTCTCCCGCCATCCTTTCCAGATCAGTATACGAAAAAGCGGCCCTGTCCGCAAGGCCGCCGGGACGAATGCACCGGTTCAGGGACGAAAAGCAGATCGGTCTCTGTTCCCGGACGCATTCTCTGTATTCATTTTTATCGTTCTTCCGGCTGCAAAGCTTCAGGCACAGGAGTGCCTGCACCCCCGTGCCTGTCTGTACCGGCTTTATCCGATATCCGGCTCATCCGTAAGCGTAATTTCTCCGGGCGCCTTTCCATCCGTTTCAAACAGGATGATCTCATTTTCTCCCTTCTTCAGAAGAGGCCCCGGTATGTACAGCCGCTTCTGCGGCCCGATCTCCCAGTATCTTCCCAGGTTAAACCCGTTCAGGAATGCGCAGCCCTTTCCCCAGCCCTCAAAATCCAGCCAGGTATCACAGCATTCCTCCGCCTCAAAGGTGAAACGGTAGAATGCCGGAAGGCCTTCCTCGTATCCCTTCGTGAAGTCAAGCTTCTCCACGTTGTCCAGCGGCAGCGGATACATCTCCCAGTTATAATGCATGTGGCCGTTCAACTGCACGCATCCGTCGATTCCCTTTCGCTGGCTTTCCATCTTCGGCCCGAAATTCACGCGGCCCATGTTCTCCATCAGGATATCCATCCGGGCCGGACGGTCAAATTCCACTTTGACCTCTGCCTCGGAAAGAAGCTCTCTGTCATACAGCGTCACCACAGGCTTTCCTTCCACGAAGATGTTGGCCCGGTCGTTCGCTCCCCACAGGCGGATCTTCTCCAGGTTCTGTTCCCGCTCCAGGCTGGTCCGGTACAGGATATAGCCATAATTCTGATCCAGCTTCTCCATGCAGATGGGGAAGGTGTTCTTCACCGGCTTCGACAGATCCGGAAGGGCCTCAAACAGTCCCACTTTCTCCCGGCAGGTCAGCTTTCCATAGGCCTTCCGTTTGATCTCCATGGAGAACTTCATCTCCGGCAGGGGCGCGTATTTCCCGACTACCTCCCGGTATCTTCTGTATTTCTCAGTGATCTGTCCGTCCTCGGAAAGCACCGCGTCATAGTCATAGCTGGTCACATCCGGCGTCAGCTCGTCATAGTAGTTGGAGCCGTTCATGAAACTAAAGTTGGTTCCGCCCTCAAACATGTAGATGTTCACATGTCCCATATCCAGCATGTCGTCCAGATCCTGTACGCTTTCCTCCAGGTTTCCTCTCATATGCCCGCCGTTTCCCCAATGGTCAAACCAGCCCACCCAGAACTCCGTGCACATCAGGGGACCTCCGTCCGTATATTTCTTCAGCACCTCAAAGCGTTCCTTCGTCCGGGAGCCGAAGTTTCCCGTGGGCAGCGCTCCCTCCAGATGGCCGCAGGAAAGGGATTCGTCCATGGGGCCGTCCGAAGTTACAAGGGGCACCGTCACCCCGCGTTCCACCATGTATTTCTTCATGGTTTCCAGATAAGCCGTATCGTCCCCATAATAGCCGTACTCATTTTCCACCTGCATCAGAATCACCGGACCGCCTTGATCGATCTGAAGGGGTGTGATAATCGGAAACAGTACGTCATAATAGTCCCTGATATGCTTCAGGAAGGGCTCATAGCAGCCGCGCAGGCGCATGCCGTCTTCCTTTAAAAGCCAGCCCGGCAGTCCGCCGAACTCCCACTCCGCACAGATGTAGGGTGAAGGACGCAGGATCACATACAGGCCAAGCTCCTGTGCCAGCAGGACGAAGTTTCTGATATCCAGGATCCCATCAAAATGGAACTCTCCTTTCTTCGGCTCGTGCATGTTCCAGGGGATATAGGTTTCCACCGTGTTGGCTCCCATGGCCTTCAGCTTTTCCAGCCTGTCCCGCCAGTACTGAGGTACCGTACGGAAGTAATGAATCGCGCCGGATATGATCTGGAATGGTTTTCCATCCAGATAAAAATTATCAGTAATCTCAAATATGCTCATTCTCAACCTCCTCACTTTTCCAAGCGTCCAGGCGACTTCCGCCGCTTTCCTTCCATTCTATCCGCCGTCAACGGACCTTTGAAAAAAAGAGGGTATGGACATTCACTGTCTATACCCTCTTACCTGCCGTATGAAAACAGACCCTGTATCTGTTATTCGGCTATGACTGTCAAATTATTCTGCAGCCGTTCCGTAGAAAGCATCCATCTGTGCCTGTATGTTTGCAATTACATCTTCAACGCCGGCAGCACGGAGCTGATCCTGGAACTCTGCGACACACTCTTCTGCAGTTCCCTGGAACTGTCCATGGGTCAGCAGCTTGGTATAGTTGGTAACAATCTCGTTCAGGGTGCTCAGAGAACCACTGATCTCATCTGTTACAGGAATGAACTGCAGATACGGGTTATCAACTGCAACTTCGTCGTACTCAGCGTACAGAGCATCAATAGCATCCCAGTTACGGGTAGCGTCTCTCAGTCCAACATCATCGTTACGGCCAGCCCAGAATGCGGTATCAACCTTATCCTCAGTATCATTGTAGCCTTCCGGTCTCTCATATTCATTCTCGCCAATCAATACATACTGTTCGCCTTCGATACCATACATAAACAGGCGATAGCATTCAGGATCATTTCTGATCAGGTCGTAAACCATCAGTGCTCTTTCAGGGTTCTGGCTTCCAGAAGAAAGTGCCATTGCACCATGAAGGATGGACAGATTTACAAGGAAATTATTCTCTTCGCCGAACCAGAAGAAGCCAGCTTCTGCATCTTCATCTTCCTGATAAAAAACATTGTTCGGATTTCCAGGGCTGCACAGGTCAGTCCAAGTCTCAGTATGATGCTGGTCAACCGCGCCGCGGCCTTCTCTGAATGCCTGTCTGGTATCAGAAGTGGAGTTATTCAGAACATCAGTTCTCCAAACTCCCATCTCTGCCCAGCTCTTCATCAGGTTGCCGTAAGCAACCAAAGCATCGGTCTCTTCCAGATATTTACACTTTACCTGGTTGTCAGCATATCCTTCGATACCGGCACTGATACCGATCAGAGGATAGCTTTCAACGCCAGCAGAAGCCAGATATCCACCGGTACATTCTGCTACAGAGCTTCCGCCGTTCACATCCCAGGGAATCATATCCGGGAAAGTATCCAGGCAGTACTGGAAGTAGGTAGTCATATCATCCCAGCTGTGTACGCCGTCCTCAAGTCCAGCCTCTCTCGCCCAGTCAAGACGATAAATGAAACCATGATTGGTCCACTGTTTGTAGTTATCTTCAGGGATCAGATAAATCTGTCCGTCAGTGTAACGGCACATATCCCAATCTCCGAACTCTTCTACCTGCTGCCAAGTAGCGGGAGCGTAGGTCTGAAGCATTTCTTCAGGGATCTCCATGAAGGCGCCTCTCTCTACGTTCTGCCAGGCATCCAGCCAGTCGTCAGCTGTTACGACCAAATCCACAGATCCATCCATGGAAGCCAGTGTCAGATTGTAGTTTGCAAGATAATCGGTCCACCCGATGTAGTTCAACTCCAGAGTTGCATTCACCTTTTCCTGAAGAATCTTGTTCAGTTCAACCATCATTTCATCCGTATCCGGATTGGTGGGCTTATCGCTGACACACAGGTAGTTGATGACTACAGGCTCAGACGTATCGACATTCGCCCAACCGGCCCAGGGATCATTAGGGTCGATTTCCGCCACCTCTTCGGTTGCCGCTTCTTCCGTGTCTGCAGCAGCGTCATCCGCAGCTGCCTCTTCGGTGCTGGCCGCAGCATCGTCCGCAGGAGCGCTGGACGCGGTATCGCCGCTTCCGCCGCACGCTGCCAGACTCAGGGTCATGGCCGCAGTCAGCAGGATTGCTACTAACTTCTTTTTCATACTTTACCTCCGTTCTTAAATTATTGGGTAAGATTTATCTCAAACTCCCACTTGCGGGAATCAAGACCATATGTAACATAATTCCGCCACATTTCTGCCAGTTCTGTCATCCTTTTACCGCACCTACGGTAAGACCGCTGATAAAATACTTCTGCACGAAGGGATACAGAAGGATAATAGGGCCGGTAGCCAGCATGGCGTTCGCCATCTTTACTGTCTCAGTAGGCAGATTACCGATGGTAACAAACTGAGCCGCTACCGAGTTTTTCAGAGCATCTGCCTTGTTTACCACTTCATACAGATAATACTGCAGAGGCTTTATATCCACCTTGCTGCTTAAGAACAGAGAGGACTGATACCACTCGTTCCAGTAACCTAACGCCAGAAACAGGCCAATGGTAGCCAAAGCCGGCTTCAGCATGGGAAGGATCAGAGAAACGAAAATTCTCATGTCGCCTGCACCGTCAATCTTGCCGGATTCGGAAATCTCATGCGGGATCGCCTTCACAAAGTTCTTCATCAAGATGACCAGCCAAGGGCTCATCAAAAGCGGAATCAGAACTGCGAGGTAATTATCTTTCAGATGATAGCGCTGGGTCATCGTCAGATAATATGGCGCTAATCCTGCTGAAAACAGGCTGGTGAAATAAATGTAAAAGGAAATTACATTGCGGAAAGGGAAATCCCTTCTCTGTAAGGCATAACCCGCCATCGAGATAAACATCAAACCAAGGAAAGTGCCAATGATCGTCATCGCGATGGTCAGAATATAGGACTGCCAGATCCGTCCACCCTTTACGACCATTTCGTAGGCTGCAAGCGTAAAGTCATGCGGGATAAGAGTTACACCCTGTGACGTAACATAAGACTCACTTGTAAATGAAGTTCCCAAAATAATCAGAAAAGGGACTATACAACAAACGGCATAAATGGTAACAAGTGTATAGCCAAAACCGCGGATAAACAAATCCGATGCGCCAAGCTTTACCTTGGTACCCTGCTCAACATTATTACTGTTCTTTGCCATATCGTTTCCAACCTTTCTTAGAACAGGGAATAATCCGGTTCTATCTTTTTAACAATATAGTTCACAACCATAACGATTACAAAACCGACTACTGACTGATAAAAGCCCACTGCAGATGCGGTAGAGAAATTGAACTCTGCCATTGTTGCACGGTAAACATAGGTCTCGATGATATCTGTAGTATTGTACAGCAGGGTATTTGTTCCGATGATATTGTAGAACAGTCCAAAGTTACCTTTTACAATGCCGCCCAATGCAAAAAGCAACAGGATAATAATCGTTGGTTTCAGGCTGGGAAGCAGAATGTAACGAATTCTCTGGAAACCGTTGGCACCGTCCACCTTTGCAGCCTCAATCATCTCCATGTCAATACCCATGATAGAGGCAAAATATACGACGGAATTGTAACCGGTCTGCTGCCACAGGTATACGATAATCAAGATCACCGGCCATACATTCGGATCAGAATAAGGTTGCCATCTCTCGAATCCAAGGTTCTCCAGAATTCCGTTTACAAAACCTGTATCATAGTTGAGCATGTTATAAACCAGAATACCGACCAGAACCTGTGAAATAAAATAAGGCAAAAACATCAGTGTCTGGGAAACCTTCTTGAACCACTTGCTCTGCAGTTCATTGAGCAGAATAGCAATGAACACAGCCAAAAAGTTACCCAGAAGGATGAACGCCAGATTATACAGGATCGTGTTCTTTGTGAGGCTCCAAAGTTTTCCGGACGATGCCAGGAACTCGAAATTCCTCATTCCCACGAATTCACTTCCAAAAATACCATCGCGGACATTGTAATCCACGAACGCGATCCAGATGCCCGGCAACGGCACATAACTCATAAAAAAGAAAAAAAGAATGGCCGGCAGACACATCAACAGCAGTACACGATAGCGCACCAGATTCTGTAAAAATGATCTTTTAGGTACGCCGTTCTGCATCTGCACTTTAGGTGATGCTGTTTTCGATTTTTTCACTACTTTCCCTCCTGTTTCCCCAGGCACATTGCAGGCAGATTGTCCAATTAACCCGGTTACTTGATTGGTGATTTCTTTTTATGAATCCCGTTTCATGATTTGATTATACTCACTATCTCTGCCAAAGTCAACGTTTTGCACAAAAAAAAAAAAGTTAGTGCCTATTTTGTTAAATCTGTATATTTCTGTTTTCTTATCCGTACCACATCGCCCTCCATTTTATGCATTTTTAATATGTTTTTACCTTATTGCGTTTTGTGGTATTTGTTTTATTGAATCCATATTGGAAACCCGTTTCACACCATTTCACTTTTTACCGGCCCTTTACCATCCTCCTCTTTTTTTCCTGAATGAAATGTGTCATAATAAAGAAGATCATAAAATGAAAAAGGAGCAATAAGACATGCCTTCCGCTTACGCACATTACCGCTTTGGCCGTCAGGTCTGCCCTCGGCTGGACTCTGAAGCGCAGCAGACGATTCTTTCCGCACCGGAGCCGTTTCTCATTGGCCTGCACGGGCCTGACATTTTCTTTTACCACCATCCGCTCAGTTCTTCTCCCATCAGGCAGATGGGACACCGGATGCACGCAGAGCCCGCTGAGTCCTTTTTCCGTCCGGCATCGAACAGGCTTTCTCTCCATCCGGACCGTCAGGCGGGGCTTTCCTATTTATATGGATTTCTCTGTCATTTCGCGCTGGACAGCGTCTGCCACCCTTACGTGGAAGCGCAGGTTAAGCGGACGGAAATTGCGCACATGGAGTTGGAAGCGGAATTTGACCGGATGCTGATGATCCACGACGGTCTGAATCCCCTGTCCCATTTTCCGGCGGGTCACATCATTCCGTCCCGGCGGAATGCAGCGGCGATCGCGCCCTTTTTTCCTTCCGTCACGCCGAAACAGATTCAGGATACGCTTCAGTCCATGATCACCTGCAACCGTCTGCTTCTGGCCCCGCACCTTCCGAAACGGCTTCTCATCCATACCGTGTTCGCCCTGAGCGGAAACGCCGCCTCCATGCGGGGCGTCCTGATTCCCATGCACGCAGATCCCGCCTGCCGGGAGAGCAACAGACGGCTGGGAGAGCTTTATCACAAAGCCCTTCCCCTTGCCGCAGATCTGATTCGAAACTACCGGCTGTTTACAGAAGGAGGGGAAAAGTTGAGCAGTTCCCTCCGCCTGACCTTCGGATAAAACGGTCCTCTTGACAGAATGAAATCGAAAAAGGAGTCTGAACCAATCATGAAATTCCAACTCACCAAACTGGAAAAAAGCTGGATTCTCTACGATATCGGCAATTCCGCTTTTATCCTGATGGTTTCCACCATCATTCCCATTTACTTTAATTATCTTGCGGAAAACGCGGGCATTTCCTCCGTGGACTATCTGGCGAGCTGGGGATACGCCGCCAGCGCTGCCACGCTGTTTGTTGCCATCTCCGGCCCCGTGCTCGGCACGCTGGCAGACCATAAGGGCTATAAAAGGAAGCTGTTTCTCGCCGCCCTCCTTGTGGGCGTAATCTGCTGCGTCCTCCTGGGCTTTGTGACCAACTGGCTGTTCTTTCTGGTCCTCTTCGTGATCACCCGTGTGGGCTACTCCGTCAGCCTGATTTTTTACGATTCCATGCTGCCGGATATTTCTACGCCGGAACGGCTGGACCGGGTTTCCTCCTATGGTTACGGCCTTGGCTACATCGGAAGCTGCATTCCCTTCGCCGCCTGCCTGATCCTGGTGCTGGGTGCGGACGCTTTCGGCCTCACGCTCTCCTCCTCCATGATGATCTCCTTTCTCATCGTGGCGGTCTGGTGGTTCGCCGTCTCCGTTCCCCTTCTGAAACGCTACCGGCAGAAGCACTATTCCACAGACAGCGGAAAATCCGCGATTGCCGGCAGTTTCCAACGGCTTGCTTCAACTTTTCGGAGCATAAAAAAGGAAAAGAAGACCTTTCTGTTTCTTCTTTCCTTCTTTTTCTATATCGACGGCGTATATGCCATCATAGATATGGCTACCGCCTATGGTACGGCTCTCGGGCTTGACACCACGGGGCTTCTGATCGCCCTTCTCGTCACCCAGATCGTGGCTTTCCCGTTCTCCATCCTGTTCGGACGGCTTTCCGGAAAGCACAAGCCGGAAAAGCTGATTGTAATCTGTATTGCAGCCTATCTCGGCATCACTGTATTCGCGCTGTTCATGTCCACCCAGCTACATTTCTGGATTCTGGCGGTCTGCGTCGGCATGTTCCAGGGCGGTATCCAGGCGCTTTCCCGCTCCTACTTCGCCAAGATCATCCCTGCGGAAAAATCGGGTGAATATTACGGGATCATGGATATCTGCGGCAAGGGTGCTTCCTTTCTCGGCACCACGCTGATCGGCATCGTGAGCCAGCTGACCGGAAGTGTCAACAAAGGCATCGGCGTGCTGATCGTCACCTTTACCATCGGACTGATTCTGTTCATCAAGGCTTCTTCCATGAAAGAGGATTCTTCCACGGAAAAAACTTTCTCCGTGTAAAAAACGGACTGAAAAACGGGAGGTGCAGGAATTTCCTCGCCTCCCGTTTCTGTATGTATGCGGATTTTCATATCCGCGCCATTTTCTTTTCAGAGTTTGGAATAGCCGTAACCATTCACCATCGCGTCCAGTTTCTGCTTATCCCGGCAATACGGACAATTGTGAGGCTCAAAGGCTTTATATCCCGGAATATCGCTGGTATCGAACATGGACTGCACGGGAATTCCGTTGATGGCTTTCACTGCGCTGAACACGGAAAAGATGGCCTGAATCTTTCCTCCGTAGTATTCGATGCACTCCAGGCTTCTCCGCAGCGTCATTCCAGTTGTTGTGGTGGCAAGCAGGAGAATGATGTTCTTATTCCGTATCGCACCCACCAGATTGTCCCGGAAAATCATCTGATTGTTCATGTTGAACTCCGGCGTCACCACATAGACAGTGTTGTGCATGTTCATAGAGGGAAAATTTCCTCTTTCCAGTTCTTCTGCAACATAGGCGCCGATCACCTCGCAGCCGTCCAGACAGCAGACCGTATCCACCACCGTTTCTCCAGGCAATCCCTGAACAAATGCCTTTCCCACCGCCGCAGCTTCCGAACGTCTGGTCTTCAGCCCCGTCATGTCCACATAATAGTTAATGTGGGAGTGACTGGTCGCGAAATGTCCCGGAACCGCCCTCAGAATGATGTTATTTCCTGCCTTTGAGTAGAACTTCATCACCTTGTTTTCCATACCCTTTTTTCCCTCTCCCTTTCTGCATTTCTGCAATGCTCTTTGATAAAATTTATTATATATGTTTCAAACAGTTTTTACAACTTTTTCTTCATTATCGCACTTTTTATGTTGATTATATACAATCAACAGGTACCTGTTTTGTTGAGAATCCCTTTCCATTTTTCCGCTGATGCGCTATAATGAGGAGTGGCAGAAATCCGTACCAAAGAATGGCTTTCGCCATTCTTCCATTATAATATGCCGCCTTTCGGCGGCAGGAAAAGAGGCCGGCACGAACCGCCAGTTCGTGCCAAAGAATGGCTTTTGCCATTCTTCCATTATAATATGCCGCCTTTCGGCGGCAGGAAAAGAGGTAGGTTTGAAAGAAATTTATGGTGTCCGGCTGAACCGGGTATGTGAAGAGCTTCAGAAAATGGGACTGAGTCAGATGATCGTAAGCGATCCGTTAAGCATCTGGTATCTGACCGGCGTATGGGTGCAGCCTTATGAACGTCTCTACGCCCTGTATGTGCGCACGGATGGGAAGCACTGCTTCTTTCTGAACAATCTGTTCGTGGTCCCGGAGGTGGATCTGGATAAAGTCTGGATGTCCGACACGGACGACTGCACAGGCATTGTGGCCTCTCACATCGCCGCATACGGCGAAAAGGAGCCCGTCGGCATCGACAAAAGCTGGTCCGCCGGCTTTCTGCTGGGGCTGATGGAAAGAAATCCCGAGGCGAAATATGTGAACGCTTCCTGCTGCGTGGACCGGGTGCGTTCCATCAAGGACACATATGAGCAGGAAAAAATGCGGGAATCCTCCCGGATCAACGATGCCTGCATGGAAAAGATCGCAGCCTTTGTGAAAGAGGGAATGACGGAGAAGGAATGTGCGGACCAGGTGCGCGCTCTCTACAAAGAAGAGGGGTGCCCGGAGGGCTTCGACACCATCCTTTCTTTTGGCGCCAATGCGGCTGACCCGCACCACGAGCCGGACGACACCTGTCTGAAGGCAGGGGACTGCATCGTGATCGACATGGGCTGCGTGAAGGACGGCTACTGCTCCGACATGACGCGCACCTTTTTCTGCAAAGAAGCGCCGGAAGAATACGCAGCCATCCACGATCTGGTCCGCCGGGCCAATGAGAAGGCGGAAAGCATCATAAAGCCCGGCGTGCGCTTCTGCGACATCGACAAGGCCGCACGGGATCTGATCACGGAAGCGGGATACGGCCCATATTTCAACCACAGACTGGGCCATTCCATCGGGCTGCGGGATCATGAGCCGGGGGATGTGAGCTCGGCAAATACCGCCTGCGTGGAAGAAGGCATGACCTTTTCCATCGAGCCCGGCGTCTACCTTCCCGGGAAATTCGGCGTGCGGGTGGAGGATCTGGTTCTGGTGACCAGGGACGGCTGCGAAGTGTTAAACCAGGTGGACAAGCACTGGAAAGTCATCGGATAAAACAGTAATCAGACAAAACAGCCATTACGGAAAAGAACCGGAGATGCCTCTCAATCGGGCACTTCCGGTTCCTTTTTCCTTTTCATCGTTTTTTCTATTTCCCGAAAAAACCTTATCTGCGCTTCTTTATTCCTCAAACGCCCGGTTCAGCTCCTCGCAGCCGGAAAGAACGAATCTTCCCTTCTCAATAATCTGAATTTCCGTTCCGTCCGGACATACCGCAGCGAGCTCTCCCAGCTCGTCGTAAGGAATGGTGATGTCCGTGTGGCAGTTCAGATATGCCTTTCCGGGATCCTCTCCGCGCAGAGCGGAAACCTCGTTCTCCTTGGCGATCAGCCGCTTTCCGTCCGGATTATACGTCGCCAGATCCTCCTCATGGGAGTAACAGGTGTCTCCCACCGCGAAATGAGGCCCCATCTTCTCCGCGATCAGGATCGGCAGCTTGTCTCCGATTCCGTACTTCGCCGCAAACACATAGGCCGTTGTATTGGTTCCGATGGCGAATTCCCCCATGGGAAGGGTATCATGATGGAACAGCACATTTTCCCGGACAAACTTCCGGCTTTCCGCCGGATCGTCAAAGTTCGCGCAGGTATAGTCTGAAATCATGCCGTCCTTAAAATCGATCTCCAGATCCAGATACTTCAGGCCGTTCAGATATACCTCCGTCACATGGAGCTTTCCTTCGGTCCCCTTCAAAACGGGCGAGGTGAACACCTCTCCCACAGGGATATTCACATCCGCCACGCAGTTTTCAAAATTGGTCTCCTTCTGCGGATCATGCAGCGTATGAAGAGCGATGCGAAGATCGGTCCGGTTCTCTCCCATTCCTTTGATCCGCACATACTGCGCCTGGTCCAGTGCGTCGATCAGCTTCTGCTGGATACCCTGATAGAGTCTGTAATCCAGGGTGTTCAGCTTCAGGACGCCGTCGAAGATCTCTTCAAAATTCTCCCCGATTTCCGGCACAGGAAAAGCGATGATGGTAAAGCTTCTCTCTTCGCCCTTCACATACTCATTCATCAGCGCGCCCGCCTTCGACTGGAAACAAACGGCAAGCTTCTGCTGCTCTTCGTTCAAGCGAAGCGCTTCTTCCTTGTGCTCCGGCTCAAAGGGCGTCTCCCCAAAGCTTTCGATGACCGCAGGCCCGCCGTGCACGGCGGCAAGCTCCTTCACGCTCTCCAGCGCATTCCGATAGTTTTCCAGGCGGTGGTTCACATACCGCTTGTCATAAAACAGCGCCTGGTCGTATTCGTGATCATATTCAAACTGCTTGTTGGCAATGGCGCCATAGTAGCCGTTCTTCCCCAGCTTCCGGCCTTCCAGAATGCTCTGGGGCGCCCGGTAGATGACGGATTCCAGCCCGATCCTCCTGAAATTTTCCACCGCCCGGCGCACCACGCGTTCAAAGCCGAGGAAATATCGGATATTGACGGATTTTTTCTTTGTAATGTCCTTGCCCGTCACCGCGAAGCCGATCCGATACCCTTCCGTATAGGTGTCCGCCATCAGAGCGATTTTTTCTTCCGGAAGGCTGTTCAGATAGCGTGCCATGTGCAGCTCATTTTCCGAAATATACTCTCCAAAACGGTACAGATAGCGCAGATCGGAAAGGTCGCTGTCCATAATGATCCGCAGGGCGAAATCCTCTTCCCAGTCAAAGGTCGCGCGCATGTTTTTTTCCAGCATGGTTTCGGAATAGTCGCTGGCAAACCAGTACAGCGTCTCCTTCACCTGCGCGGAGTCCGGAAGGCCGCCCTCCTCTTCCTTTGCGCACACAAACATCTGGTAAATTTCCAGGAACAGTTCCAGACGAATTACCATGGATTCCACGTCCTGCTCATAAGCAAAGGCGATCAGGCTGCGCACCTCCGCCGCCAGGAAGGAAAGCATCTGTCCGAACTCCTTTCCCAGCGCCGCCACGGCAAACCGGGGATTGGCATAGCTTTTCCCGTAATGCTCCGGAAGCACATCCGCATAGAGCCGCTCATTTCTTCCTGCGAGTTCCTCCAGAGAAGCCTTCTTTAGTCCACCGCCCGCAACGAAGTCATATTCCTCCAGAAACAGGCGGATCACCTCCGCCGTCTTTGCAAAATAATCCGCAAAGGAGGTCAGATCCCCGCTTCGGATGGCGGACGCCTCCTCCGGAATCTGACAGAGCCGCTCCCGTCCCAGCGCAAGCCGCTCCAAAATCTCCTGCATTCTTTCATTCTCTTTTTTCATAGCCCGTACACTCCTGCATAAAGAATAAAGCCGATACTGAGCAGTGCCAGCCCGTTCAGGGTCATTCCCACATAGGAGAAAAAATAAAAGCGATCCTGTACCATTCTGGACAGGATCCCCAGCACAAGCCCGGCAAGGGCAAACAGCAGTGCAAACAGCACTGCCGCCCCGTATTTCACCAGAGCCTCCCCCTGATTCTGAAAGGTGCCGTAAAGTGCCAGCACGATGGACGTAAGCGATAAAACGCCCAGCACCGTGGACATGACCCCTTTCTTCGTTTCATGTTTATCTGTAAAAATATATTTGCGGCCCATGGCCAGGCTCCTTTCCGGTCCTTAAAACAAAATCTTTGACTTTCCCGCAAGCAGCTTCGCCCCGCCGATGATCAGCAGCGTGCCGCTCACGATTCCCGTCACAAGAACCACCACGCCCACCGCAATATTGAGGGCTCCGGAACCGCCTAATGTCTTATAAATCTTTTCTTCCATCTTACCTCTGCTTTCTGCCGCCGAAGGGCGGCATCCCATTCCCGCAAAAAGCCTTATGCCTTTTTTACGACTCCGTACTGCGCATAATAGGCATCGATGGATGCCTTCATCGCATCATCAATGATAATCTTCCCGTTGTGAGGCTTGTTATACAGATATTCCACCACTTCTTCCATGCTCACGATGGCGGCGGTGGGGAAGCCGTACAGCTCCCGGATCTCCTCAAGAGCGCTCTTTTCTCCCTTTCCTCTCTCGCAGCGGTTCAGGGAAACGATCAGCCCCTTGATCTCCACATCCGCCTGTGCCCGGATAATGGGGAAGGTTTCTTCGATGGACTTTCCGGAGGTGGTCACATCCTCAATGATCACTACCCGGTCGCCGTCTTTCAGCTTGCTTCCCAGAAGGATTCCCGTGTCTCCGTGGTCCTTGACCTCCTTGCGGTTGGAGCAGTAACGGACGTCCTTGCCGTACAGCTCGCTGATGGCCATTGTGGTGGCCACAGAAAGGGGGATTCCCTTATAGGCGGGCCCGAAGAGGACGTCGAAGTCCAACCCGTAATTGTCATGAATCGCCTTCGCGTAATATTCGCCCAGCTTTCTCAACTGGGTTCCCGTCACATAGGCGCCCGCGTTCATGAAGAAGGGAGATTTTCTTCCGCTCTTTAAGGTGAAGTCCCCGAACTTCAGGACGTCGGATGCGATCATAAAATCAATGAATTCCTGTTTGTACTGTTCCATATCTTTCAAACCTCCGTATTTCCCGTTTTTTCAGCCATATTTCTTTCAGCCCCGGTTTCTTCCCGCAAATCCGGGATTTTCCGTCACCTTTTGATGCGTTTCAAAAAGGCGTCCAGATTTTCTGCCTGTGTTTTGAAACCATATACCTTACCTGATACCCTTATTTTCACAGTTTCACCATGATCCAAATCAATGAAGATCCTGCGCTGAAGAGGAATCAGGCTGTTTTTCACCCTCACCTTACGGATCCTGCTCAGTGGAATACGACCAGAATAGCCGATTTCCCTGGAATCCCCCAGCAAAAGAACAATCAGCAGGCTGGTTTCGGTCAGGCCAAAATACCCGAAAGCATGACGGCTTTTCTGATACAGTGTCCCGTATATGGAGCATTGCAGGGATTCGCCGTCTTCCAGCATATCGGACAATGATTTTAACATCAGTTCGTAAAAGGTCATTGCATCCGTCTTTCCGGGCTTCAGATGCCCTTCTTTGTAGCGGCGAGCGCTCCGGAAATGTCCTCGATCATGTCCTTCACCGCCTGCCTGGATGCGTCCGCATAGCATTCCGCTCCGAACTTCACGTATTTTTCCTGCTGCCAGGCCGCAATGATTCCTCTGGAGGAATTGACGATGGCTCCCAGGCCGTCCGGGTTGAAGAAATCCACCAGATCCGCACCCTTTGCGCCCTGCGCGCCGTAACCGGGTACCAGGAAGTAAGCCTTGGGCATGATTTTACGCATCACGGGCACCATCTCCGGATAGGTGGCCCCGAAAACGGCTCCCACATAGCTGTAGGAGCAGCCCATCACCTCGTCGCCCCATTCGGCCACCTTTTCGCCGACCAGCTCATACAGGGGCTTTCCGTCGATCAGCCTGTCCTGGAACTCTCCGCTGCTGGGATTGGAGGTTTTCACCAGAACGAAAATGCCCTTGTGTTCTTCCCTGCAGATCTTCAGGAAGGGCTTGATGCCGTCGGAACCGAGGTAGGGATTTACCGTAACAAAATCCTCGTTGAAGGCAGGGATACGGTTTTCGCCCACCTGGACTCTTCCCAGATGGCCCACCGCATAGGCCTCTGAGGTGGAGCCGATATCTCCTCTCTTCACATCGCCGATCACCACCAGGCCCTTTTCCTTGCAGTAATCCACGGTCTTCTGATAGGCGATCATGCCTTCCACGCCGAACTGCTCATACATGGCGACCTGCGGCTTTACCGCCGGGATCAGATCCGCTACCGCATCCACAATTCCCTTATTGAACTGCCAGATGGCTTCCGCGGCTCCCTTCAGAGTCTCTCCATACTCCGCGAATGCCGCTTTCTGAATCTGCTCCGGGATGTACTTCAGCATCGGGTCCAGCCCCACGACGATGGGGGCGTTGGTCTTTTGAATCTTTTCCACAAGTGTATTAATCATAATTCCGGTTCCTTTCTGATGGGGCGATCTGGCCCTGTTATCTGTGCAGAATTGTAACATATTTACAGGGGCAAGGAAAGATTAAATTGCAGATAGACACTCCTCTTCCTGTAAAAAGTGCTCCAGATATTCTGACGCCCCTTTTTCCGACATTCCAAAGTACCTTTCCAGTTTTTTCTGTATCTGCTCCCGGCTGCTTCCATTCTCCATATTATCCAGAATTATCGCCCGAATTCCTTCTTCTCTTCCTTCTTCTACTCCATCCATAAAAAAGCTTCCCATTTCCTCATGCATATTGTATTCCCCTTTCTCATTCCGGTAGTTCTCCGCCTTCTCTAAAAGTTTTCTGTTGTCCGTCATCACCGCAATCGCTTCCAGCGTGTCTCTGTCCAGTTTTCGGTAGGCTTCCTGCTCCCTGATCAACTTCCGCATTTCCTTTCGGTCCTTCCGAAAGGGCAGCACTGCAAGCAGTTCTCTCAGAGAAGTCCGGAATGCTCCATAATCCATCGGCTCATCCGCCCGAATCAGGATCATCGGATAATCACAGAATAAGCTGCGAAAAGCATCCTCCTTTTCAAACTGCATCATATCGCTCAGGCACAAAGGACCGTCCCAGGGATCTGCTCCGTGATACAGGCACACGGTATAGACAGGAAGCAGCCGGTCCATGCTCCGTATCCGTCCGAGCCGTTCTGAGGCGTTTTGATAGCCCTTTCTTTTCTCATTCTTCTTCTGAAGTGCCCTTGCCTGACGCGAGTATTCCTGCACGTCATAGTTCATGCAGCGAAGCGGCATTCCGTAATCTACCGTCTCCTGCGCTTCCAGTGCCACCAGCCGCAGAATACTCCCTCCGTTTCTGACCCGCCGAATAATATCTCTCGTACGGCTACGGTACCCTATGTTCCGCCCCTTTCCTTCCTTTTCGGTATAATGCTCCGATGCGTCCTCAAGCTGTTCCGGATCAACCGCCTGAATGCCGCCGAATACGGCGCCGTTCATCAGATCGGCAAATCTGGCATTGTCCTCCAGATAACGCAGAATGGCATCATTCTTTTCACCCATTTTCTACAGCCTCCCTTTCCCGGCAGGCATGCAGAAACTGCCCCTGCCGTTTTCCTTTTTTCTGTTGTTTTCCAACCTCTGTGTAAATACGGCAGACTCGCCAAAAGAATAACGCAGATCGTCAGATATGTTTTTGATGAAACTATCATAAGACATAGGGGCCTGAAATGTCAATCGATTTCTACCGGTTCGTTTCCGTAGGGTCTGCGCAGTTCATGCGCAGACCTGACTGAATAATATGCTGTTGTTCCACACGGCTGACACTGAAAGATTCGAAAGCCAGCGTCACGCTCTTACCGCATGGCCCACAGCCGGTCATGATCCAGCTGGAAGGGATAATTCTTCAGCTTCCGCGGATTTTCCAGAAGCTCGTTCACATCCCGCTCCCACAATTCGTCGGGAATGGAAACCTCCCCCAGAAGCGCGCGGATGTATTCCGAGAAGCTCTGCTCGCTTCCAAACTCCAGCAAAGAGAGCACGCGCATGGCCTCCTCCCTGTCGCCGTAGCAGCGCAGGAATCCGGGCAGGAAGATTCCCACCGCCTTTCCATGGGGCAGGCCCATCTCACAGGTAACCGGATAACTCAGGCCGTGGGGCAGACTGGTACCGGTATGGGCGATTGCCATGCCGCCCAGCGTACAGGCGTTCATCAGAAGGCGGCGTTCTTCCTCTCCGATCTCATAACGCAGAAGCCGGTCCTTCACCTTCGCCCAGGTACGCAGGCCCATCTCGCTGTAAAAACGGCTGTAATCGGTGGTATTCGCATTCAGGTGGCTCTCAATCAGATGGGCCAGCGTGTCCACCGCCGTATGGACGCAGCCGTTTCTGGACGCAGTCTGCAGATAGGAAATGTCCACCAGCGCCAGCGCCGGGAAAATGTGGTGGCTGATGCTCTGTTTGGTTTTCCTTTCCAGATGGGGAAAATCATGGCGCACATCCGCTCCGGGCGCGGTGGTGAGCACAATTTCCGGAAGCACATTTTTCGTCAGAATGGCATAGGGCGTAACCTCGGAGCCCGTGCCCGCCGTTGTGGGCACTTCCGCCACCGGAACCGCCGGACGTACACCGCCCTCCGGCCTGACTTTCTGATAAAGGAAATCCGTATCCCGCCCCGGATTGGCTATGAGAAGGGCGACGGCCTTTGCCGCGTCCATCGGAGAGCCGCCGCCGATTCCGACGACGAAATCCGCACCTGCGGAAATCCCCAGCGAAGCCGCCTTCTTCACCGTTTCCACAGAAGGATTTTCTTCCACTTCGTCAAAGACAGTATAGGGAATTTTCTCCCTGTCCAGCGCATTTTTCACATCATCCAGGGAGCCGTTGATCCGGGAGGAATGCTTTCCCGTCACGATCAGCGCCCTTGTCCCCAGGGCAGCCAGTTCCCTGCTGTGGTTTTCCACACATTTTTTCTCCTGATACACTTTGGTCGGCATGTACAGCATCATGGTTGGATTACTTCCTTTCATATCCTCTGATTGTTTATTTCAGCTGTTTTCTGCCTTCATTTTGCCATAGGCCGAACCCGAATTCAAGGGGCTTACATAAATGGAATTTCCACAATCAAAAAACGGCGCAGATTCCGCACCGTTTTTTGATTGAAAAATATTCTCGCTATATGATATATTCACTCACGCATTCACCACATCCGGCCTTAAACCTGCGTTCTCCTGCGCATACCTCCGGATATTGGACGCGTTCGCGTACCGGGTGAAGGAATCGCCGTCCGCAACCACCAGCGTGGGGGCCTGCATCACGCCGAATTTCTGCGCCAGCTCCGCGTTCTCCTGGGCATCCACCGGAATATAGTCCATATCCTTCAGATACTCCTTTGCCAGACGGCAGTTGGGACAGGTCTTCGTGGTGAACAGGTACTTCACCACATCGGGATGCTGTTCCTGCACAGCCGGCTCCCTCTTCTCAAAATCGGAAATGTCAACCACACGGGGACCCTTGTGCTTCAGAACGGACTTTGAAACATCGTACTCGGTCCGGTTCTGGAATTCCTGGACCTTTCCATCGTTCCAGTTCTGGACAGGCCGATAGTAGCCGGTGATGCGGCTCCATACCTCCGTTACCCTGCCGCATTTCGGGCAGACCTTCTGCTCTCCGGTCAGATACCCGTGCTCCGGGCAGATGGAGTAGGTGGGAGACATGGTATAGTAAGGCAGCTTATAGTTTTCCGCGATGGTGCGCACCAGATTGGCGGCCGCCTTCCAGTCGGGAAGCTTTTCGCCAAGGAAGGCATGGAACACGGTTCCTGAGGTATACAGGGTCTGCATCTCGTCCTGAATATCCAGAGCGTCAAAAATGTCCACGGTATAGTCCACCGGCAGATGGGAGGAGTTGGTGTAATAAGGGGTATCTCCCTCCTTGCCCGCGGTTTTGATGCCGGGCCATCTCTTCCGGTCGTGCTTCGCCAGACGGTATGTTGTGCTCTCCGCAGGAGTGGCCTCCAGATTGTAAAGGTCGCCATACTGCTCCTGATAGTCGGAGAGACGCTCTCTCATGTGGTTGAGCACCTCAATGGTGAACTTCTGCGTCTTTTCACTGGACATATCGGCTCTCAGCCAGTTGGCGTTCAGTCCCACCTCGTTCATGCCGATCAGGCCGATGGTAGAAAAATGATTGTCGAAGCTTCCCAGATAACGCTTTGTATAGGGATACAGGCCCTCGTTCAGAAGCCGGGTGATCACTTCCCTCTTGATCTTCAGGGAACGGGCTGCAATGTCCATCATGTGGTCAAGGCGCCTGTAAAATTCCTCTTCATCTGCGGACAGGTATGCGATTCTGGGCATGTTGATGGTCACCACGCCCACGCTCCCGGTGCTCTCGCCGGAACCGAAATATCCGCCGGTTTTCTTTCTCAGTTCTCTTAAGTCCAGACGCAGGCGGCAGCACATGGAACGCACATCGCTGGGCTTCATGTCGGAGTTGATGTAATTGCTGAAATAGGGCGTGCCGTATTTCGCCGTCATTTCAAAGAGCAGACGGTTGTTTTCCGTATCGGACCAGTCAAAATCTCTGGTAATGGAATAGGTGGGGATCGGATACTGGAAGCCCCGTCCGTTGGCGTCTCCTTCGATCATGATCTCAATGAACGCCTTGTTGACCATGTCCATTTCCTTCTTGCAGTCCTTATAGCAGAAATCCATTTCCTTTCCGCCCACGATGGCCGGAAGCTCCGCCAGGTCGTCCGGAACGGTCCAGTCCAGAGTGATGTTGGAAAATGGCGCCTGCGTACCCCAGCGGCTGGGAGTGTTCACGCCGTAAATAAAGGATTCGATGCACTTCTTCACCTCCGGATAGGTCAGATGATCCGCCTTCACGAAAGGAGCAAGATAGGTATCAAAGGAGGAAAAAGCCTGTGCACCGGCCCATTCGTTCTGCATGATGCCGAGGAAATTCACCATCTGGTTGCACAGCACGGAAAGATGCTTTGCGGGAGCAGAAGTGATCTTGCCGGGAATGCCTCCAAGTCCCTCCTGAATGAGCTGCTTTAAGGACCAGCCCGCGCAGTAGCCGGTCAGCATGGACAGGTCATGGATGTGGATATCCGCATTTCTGTGCGCCTGGGCGATCTCCTCATCGTACACCTCGGAAAGCCAGTAATTGGCAGTCACAGCCCCGGAATTGCTCAGGATCAATCCACCCACGGAATAGGTAACGGTGGAGTTCTCCTTCACGCGCCAGTCTTCCACCTTCACATAACCGTTGACCACTTCTTTATAATCCAGGATCGTGGACTTCATGTTCCGCATTTTTTCCCGCTGCTTGCGGTACAGAATGTAAGCCTTGGCCACTTCCGCGTAGCCCGCCTGCTCAAGGACCTTCTCCACACTGTCCTGAATGTCCTCCACATGCACGGCTCCTTCTTCCACCTTATCCTGAAAATCTGCCGTCACGCGCAGAGACAGCAGATCAATGATATCATTGTTGTACTGCGTATCCGTGGCGTCAAAGGCTTTCCTTATGGCGTCTCCGATTTTGGTAAGCGTGAAATCCGCCTTGTCTCCGTTTCTCTTAATGACCTGGAACATGAGCTTTCCCCCTTGTATTTGATTTCCTGAATGGATTCTGTGCCTTTTATGATAAAGAAATGTCCATCCTGACGGATGGACATTCATCCATAAAACGGGCGATGAACCTATTGTAGCACCTTTCCCCCTTCAAGTCAACGGCAGATACTACATATTGTATTTTCGTCCGAATCATGTTCCAAATATTGTAGATTCTGCCGCATTGGATTATCTGGTCTGCAGGAATTCATATTCCCGCTGCGCCTTTGTATCATCCGGATACAGGGCCAGATATTCCTCCATTTTCAGTCGTGCCTGATCGAACTGTCCCAGATACTCGTAGGCGACGATCTCATTGAACCGCAGCGTCTGCATGATCTGGTTTCCCTCCATGGCGATCCCCGACTGAAAGGCGGTCAGAGCCGCCTCATAGTCCCCGATACGCAGATCACACAGGCCGAGCTGGTTATAAATCCGGGCATCCGGCGTCTGGCTCAGATAGTTGTTGTAAACGCTGGCCGCGTAATTATAATCCCCCAGCTGCTCATAGGTCTGTCCCAGAAGACTCACCACCTCGGAGGAGCTGTCCGTATCCATGGCGCTTTCCAGCGCGTTTCTCGCCGTATCATAATTTCCCAGATAGTAATTCATACGGCCTCTGTTATAATCACTGAGTTTACTGTCCTCATCGTCCAGAACCGTCTGAAGATACCCCTGTCCCAGCTCCTGCTGGCCGTTTTCCGCGCAGCTGCAGAAGATATCGATCCTGAGATCATAATCCTGGGGATCAATGGATACCGCCGTATCAAAATCCGCGGAAGCCGCCTCCATATCTCCCTGAGCCAGCTCAATCACGCCTTTCAGATAGTAAGC
>ERZ894229.698-NODE-698-length-23914-cov-9.8588_pt1 | contig 23914 bp, 33 predicted proteins | sample MGYA00380295_ERZ894229 | MGnify/ENA primary metagenome ERZ894229 (study PRJEB32331, sample SAMN06328479) | human gut metagenome | biome: human gut microbiome; feature: stool | host: Homo sapiens | collected 2014-09-17 ... | reverse complement strand
GATCAGAAGACATTGGATATTCTGGCATCCCAGGAAAGAAAAGAAATGGATTCGTAATGGAAACACTTGGGACATTGCATACATCATTTGGGAAATTCCTGATGACCAGGGTGTTTGGAAAACTGTTCCTGCTTATCACCCTTGCCTGCCTGGCGTTCAGCGCCTATCAGAACAGCATATTCCAGAAATTCGTGGCAGACTCCCATATCCAGCTTCTTGACAACCAGGCAGCCCGGCTCTCCTGCCTGAACCTGGTTGGGCGGACAAATGCGGCTCACAATCACCGGGACCCGGTGGAATATTTTACCGGGAAGGTTGACAAAACCGTCCCCACGGTAGTGGTCGACCGCGACCCGAACAGCATCCCGGAAGCATTGTCCTTTGGCGCCAGTCTTGTATTGTGCGGGCATACACACAAAGGGCAGTTCTTCCCAGCTACATTCTTTACCCGTCTTGCAAATGGGAATCATTTTTTCTACGGTTGCGAAAAGTTTGGGGATGCTTATGCCGTCATCTCTTCCGGAGCAGAATATTTCCAGCTCCCGGTCAGGATAGGGACGGATAACGAGGTGGTTGAGATACGGCTTTCCTGAACAGGGGCGGGGTGGATTCTGTCATCCTCCTGCCCCCTACATGGCATCGGCGCAAGACAGCTTCAGAACAGGCTTAACTGTTCGTACCCTTCAACGCTTTTGGCTCTTATGAGGGGTTCAAATCGGTATTGCAGGAGCTGGGCTGCCACTTCGTCGGATGACAGCCATGGACCGATATTTTCTTCCGGCAGGATCAGCGGCATGCGGTCGTGAATCCCAACCATACAGCCGTCCGCAGCCTTGGTCAGAATGGAAAATTGATCTCCTTCTTCTGTTTTACGATATATCCCAGCCAGATACAGGGAAACGGAATCTGAGAAAAACTCATACTTCTGTCTGCTTTTTGGTGGCAGCTTTTGCCATTCGTAAAACTTTTTCGCTGGTACAATACATCGATGTCTTTCAAAATCAGAACGAAACATTGGCTTTTCCTGTACGCTTTCTGACCTGGAATTGAAGACTAGACTGTTCCCATATTGGCTGGTATAGCCCCACTTTTGCTGTACCGCTATGATCCCTTTCGGCGATTGGTGAAGCACGAAAGCATGGTCAGAGGGATGCACATCACCCGTTTTCCATAGTTGCCTGTCTATTTTTTGGACTATCCGTTCAATATCCTTTGCGGTTTCTTCGTCAACGTAAAATCTTCCACACATATTGTCCTCACCATTTTCTGCTCTTAATCCTTGTTATCTCCTACCCTACCAGCCGATCAATGCTCTTTGCATCAGCCTGCGGCAGGATTTTCTTCAGATGGGCTACTATTTTTTCTCTCGACTGCTCCGGGCTCCGCTCATAAACATGATCCGTAAATGCTTTTCCGAAAAAGGTTTCCGGCGTTGCATATCTTGCCAGCCCCCATCCATAAATCTTCCCATTCCTGCTCTTTGTATACTCAAAGTCAACGGTAGTCACATATCCCTGCATCTGGAGCCGACTGACAATGGAATCGAATTCGCTGCGCTTGGATATGCCTGCCAGCCGTCTCCATTCCTTTGAAATCAAGGAGTGGTATTCCAACAGGATGTCGTAGACCTGCTTATCCTGATATCTGGCAAGCCCATCCTCATACCTGGCGTCGAAGTCGTAGCCGTCCCTCCGGTAGTTCGCAAAGTCAGGGAACCATTCGGCTGAAATGAAGCCGGCTTTGCCGTGGAAAAACTTTCCATAGGCACATCCGGTCATCTGGATCACCGGTCCTTTCCACTCCCACGGCCCATCCAGCTCCGTAAACCATAGTTCCGGCGGCGTATAATCTTCCACAGAAAATCCAGGAATATGGTTCCGCAACAACGGGAGGAAACCATACTTCTGAACCATTTTTGCAAGATCTGATGGGGAATGAATCATAGTTATATTATCCAATCCCAGTGTTGATTCTTTTGATTGCGGCATAGCATAGTCCCCCTCTATTTCCCGGGCAAAAAGTTTCTTATATATGCAGTATACTTGATTTTTAAGGAAAATGCACTTGCTTTTGCCACAGGGTCTGCAAAACAGCACTTTTCCTTGACGCACATACGAATCAAGAGTAAAATAAAAACAAAATTGCATCTACTATGGAGGATCATATGCCTAGAAAAAAGAAAGAACTAACTGTTACAGCACCCGTTGAGGAAACAATTAAATCCGAAGAAAAAACTGCTGAACCCGCAGAAAAAGAAATGAAGCAGACTGAAAACCCAGCCACAGTTAAAGCCCTTGCGCAGGAGGAGGCAAAACCTGCAAAAAGAGGCCGCAGGAAGAAAGCCGATGCCAGCCCTGCTGACGAAAAGCCTGCAGAGCCTGCGGAATCAAAAAAGCCTGAAGACACCGTAAAGCCTGAAGCATCCGGCCATCCAATCGATAATTTCATGAATGCCCCCGCCTCAGAAGAACCTCAAAAAGAAGTAGCTCCTGAAACTTCCACATTAGCTCCTGTTGAAACTGCTGATGAGAAGAAGCCGAAAAAGGCTCCGGCTGCCAGAGGACGGAAAAAGGCTGACGGTACCGCGAAAAAGGCATCTCCTGCTACCCCAAAAGCCTCTGCTAAAAAAACAGATACGAAGAAGGAGGCTATGGAGAAGGAAACTGTTGTACCAGAAGTGATCAAGAATGTAACCGTCCAGTTTTCTGGGAAATCCTATTCTACTGAAGATCTCGTTAAAATTGCGAGAGATGTCTGGAAATATGACCTTGGCTTTAAAGAAGACGATTTTAAAAACGTTGATCTATATGTAAAACCGGAGGAAAATACGGTTTACTATGTGATCAATGGAAATGTGACCGGTAATTTCGCTATCTGATCCGGAAAGGAATCCTGCAATGTCAACATCTTACTATTTGGTCAACAGAAAAAAATACGAGGAATATCAGGCATTCCAGGATTTCTGGGAAAACCGACTGGTTCCTCTGATAAAAGAGAGTATTGAAAACTACTGCTCTTCCATTGACGGGGAATACGTTAACAACGATACGGCTGAGGATGTGTTGGAGAAGCTGAAGTACAGATGTTCTTTCTGTCCATTAAGCTTGGATGACACTGGTACACGAATAGGTGCTTATTCTCCAAGGAACGGATTCTTTTGGGATAATATGTCTATCGACGGAATATACATCTACTCCTTGGAGGAACTCTATGGTTTTCTGAAAGAACACGCGGATTATTTTCTCCAGGACGAATATTCAGAAGAAATCGGGTTTGAAAAATTCTGTGAAGAGACGGAACAAAAGTTTCCTTCGGGTAGAAAGAAAACATCCACCAGAAGAAAATAAGCATCAACAGCGCACAGGTAATCCTGTGCGTTTCTTTTATAACACTGTTGCAGACGACGAATATTTTCGCAGGAGGAATTCTTTGTGGTACTTTGGACAATACAGCCCTTGGAAGTATATACCTGCATCCAGGACACAGGCAGGTATATATGTTTGCCGGAAAAAGCCCCCAATATACCAGATTTTCGGGAGGCGTATGGATGGCTGATCGAAAAAATGCAGGCTCGAATAGGTGCGCCGCCAGACGGCATCTCCTGCCCTGTTTGGGCATGGCATACATACGATGGGAAACGGAGGAAGCCAGATCTCCGGCACAGTGGTTACGAAGAAAAAGGAACGGAGTGCGTCCGCCTCGAAATTGAAATTCCAGATAACGAAGTAGTCCTCAGCGACTTCGATGGCTGGCATTTTGTCCTGAACCATATGTACCTGAATCCGGACTGCTTTGACGAGGAGACCTTTGACCGGGACCAGCAATGGCTGGATTCCCTGTCAGCCGAAGCCCGTGAACATGCCATCCGTTCTTCTTGGGATGCCATTTTTGACATCCGTTACTGCGAGAATGACTGGGTTTCCTGGGGGAGTTATATTCAAGCAACCTTCTGGGAATTAAAAGCTGAACAGGTACGAAGAGTACAATTCTTCAAGGCCCGGTGATATCCCGAATAGTCGAGCCAGGGTTAACGCAAGAAAACTGTCATACAGAATATTATTGTATTTTTTCGCAGAAAGAAACGCACAGGATTCCCTGTGCGCTCTTCTGTCAAACATCTAATTTGTAATCACCTATCAGCAGCCCATCTATCTTCATAGACGTAACCGAATCCGGTGCGAATCCATGTTTAAAGCAAAATGCGGACATTGCTTCTGTCTCAACAGACTGGATACAGATTTGTGGAAGCTTCTGATTCCTGCAGTAACCCTTCAACCAGATCAGGATTTCCGTCATCGTCCCGGCTCTCTGCTTTTGAAAGAATGCCCGTGATACAGTAAGCCGGATTCCAGGAAGGACAAGCAACCTGAGTTCTGTTTCCCAGGAAGCATCATGCAGCCATATCCCAGCCAGCTCAGGGGCACAAACGATCTTTTTCCCCTCTTTTCTTTCCAGTATCCTGATCAGCTCATTAATATCGCTTTCTGAAAACCACTTTTGCCTCATACTGCTTCCTCTCTGCGTTCGTGCAGCCGGAACACCGACACTTCATAAGCAGTCCGGATTTCCAGCTCTGTATCTGAGATTTTCTTGAAATATTTCCGGCTCTGGATCCTTCCTTCAAGCAGGACTTGTTCCCCGACTTCTGCTGACGCCATCTGCCGTGCACTCACGCCCCAGCATATGCAGGGGATATAGTCAGACCGCCTGAAGGAGCGGTTTACGGCGACAATTATATCGGTAATCTCCCTGCCAAAAGGAGTTTTCCGGTAAACTGGTGGTTTACAGATGCACCCTTTCAGTCTGATCCAGTTGTTGTTTGTTCCGTAGATAATGTCTTCTGCTGCATCATAGAATTCAACGTTCCAGGCATACAGATAAAGGATAAGACGCCTTTTCACGCCATCAAAGAAATTCTGGGAACGGAACTGCCCTGTAACTTTAACGTACAGGCCATCATGTAACCGATTAAAGCAGTCATAGTCGCTAGGGATTGTCACGGGAAGGATGTCAGATGTGCCGCTGAGCCTTAATGTGGAGACAAAAAAGTATAATACTTTCTTCCGCGGCTTACATAAGCAAAAGAAACCTCCCCTTCGATTCTCCCTTCGACTACTGCCTGGTTATTTCCAGATAAATCCGTCCTGTTACCAATAATACCATTTTCCATAAAATTCTGCACTCCTTTTTCTTTTGTACAAACTTAACCTTTGACAGCCTCTTCCAAGGCACAGGCCGTACAGAGTTTTCGGGCTACCTTATATCCAGGAGGCAAAGGTTTCTCCCAACATTCACGGCCGCAGTTAAGGCAGATAGTTGCTTTCCAATCAGGTTCCTGTGGGAGCGGGACATTTTTTCGGAGCGGCATCATAAGGATGCCGCCTACATCAGTTTTTCTTCTCGGTTCTATTTTCACGTTCACAACATTCTCTCCTCTTCTTTCGTCATTTCCAGTTCAGCAGCTTCCCGGGCCAGGAATGCGTTATCCGATTGTTTTTCTGATATTGGAATCCAAGAACCGGTTAAATCCCAGCCAGGAATCATCCTTAGCTCCGCTCAGCGCCTCAGTAAAGAGCTCGATCTTGGAATCTGCATTATCCGCCAGGTTCAGTGCAAGCGCTTCGATCAGCGCCGGCTTTTTGGGCGAGCCGAATGCATATTCTCCATGGTGTGCAAGGATGCAATGTTTCAGTTCTGATTCCAACACAGCAGGGAACCCGGGGATCAGCCCTGCCTTCTTTCCAACCATCTCAGCCCCGATCATGATATGTCCCAAGAGCTGCCCGTCATCGGTAAAGTCATTAGCCGGGAAAGCAGAAAGCTCCTGAGTTTTCCCGATATCATGGCAGATTGCGGCTGTGATGAGCAGATCACGGTTCAGGATTGGATATGCATTGCAAAAATAATCACACAGCTTCGTAACACTGAGCGTATGTTCCAACAGCCCGCCTACAAAACCATGATGGACGGTTTTTGCAGCCGATGACGCCTTGATTTTTTTGACAAATGCAGCATCATCCTGGAAAAAGCTCTCAAGCAGTTTCCTCAGCCACTTGTTCTCCACGCGGCTGATAAAACCATTCAGTTCCTGGAACATCTGATCAATATTTTTGCTGCTGACCGGCAGGTAATCAGCCGGGTCATATTCGAATTCTGTGGCACATCTGATCCGTCTGATGCTGACTTGAAGTTTTCCCTGATATGTGCTGACTTCTCCCTGGACCTCAATGTAATCCAAGGCATCAAAGGTGCTGATCGCCATATCATCCGGCTCCCAGATTTTACCATCCATAGTCCCTGTTTTGTCCTGGAGGACTACGTTCTTATAAGACCTACCTGTTTTGGCTGTTGCATCCTGTACCTGTTTGCACAGGTAGATGCCATACATCCTGTCACCGCTCTTGTACTCATTCAAATACTTCATCATTTTCTCCTCTCGTTAATTTTTTTCAAAAGACACAAAAGAAATATGCTATATTTGTTACCGTACAAAACAGGATATGGCTGAAATGAAAAGCTGCCATGATGGGTATTGCTCCCTACATGGCAGCTTTGTGGTATGACAGACCTAGACTTGCCCAAGTTTTATATCCCACCCTCCGGAATCGGAAGGTTCAAACACAAACGATAGCTGTTGGTCTTCCTCCTTGCGGGAAGGAACTGATCGTCTGACAGGTGACAGAGCAGGCTTTGGTTCCGAAACATTCTTATGGATTTTCGGAGCAAGGTTTGTCACGATACGAGGCTTGGAAATAGGCTCTGATGCCTTTGGCTCCTGGGCACTCGGCCTGAATATATATCTTTTTCCCTCAATATAATTTTTCCACTTCCCCTTCGTGATAGCCCTGACCACTGCATCCAGGAACCTGCTCTGATCCGGAACTTCGACCAGACACATCCGGTTGTCTCTGACATTCCAGAGAATTCCCTGCTGTAAGCCCAGGCTGATTATATAGCAGGCGCATTGAAGGAAATGTTCATGCTGCAGCTCAGACACAAATTTAAGTTCATACACAATGTCGTTTTTTATAGCATCACACCTACCTCTGGCAGAAAATTTCTCCCCTTTGGGGCCCTCAAATGGAATTGAACAGGATATCTGCACTTTTTCTTCGGGACTCAGGACAGTTCCAAGACGGGCTGTGATTTCATCTTTAGCTTTTTCAGTTATATAAGGAAGTTTTACCTGTGTCCTATAGCGATTTTGCTGAGTTTCCAATGAGGTCAAAAACAGTATTTTATATTCCAGGGAAGATTTCTGGATATCTTCCGTATATAAAAATTTCTGGTCGTGATTTATCAGAAAATACTGCTCAATTGCCCTTTCAATATTATAGTTTTTGAAAAACATAGCTTCCTGATATGTTCCAATACAGGGAGACAGGTCGATCAATGCATCGTTTTCATTTACTTTAATTACACTATGGTCTTCCCGTGGTATTTCCTTAATATGAAGCAGTTTGTAACATTCTTCAACATCTTCTTTGTATTTGAAATCAAACATTTCTGAAATGTCCATATCTCCAAACAGATGGTCTTCCATTGTGTCGGTGGACAAGCTTCTTTCGGACAACATTTCTTCTCTGCTATCTCTGGGTTTGACAAAAATAATAAGGGATTTTCCCCTGCTTGCGGCTACACAAAAAATATTCCGCAGGATCTCGTAGGATTGCTGTGGCTTTTCAAGCCGTGTTACCCAATAGCTTTCCATAAAGTCAAAAACAACACAGATTTTTCTCTCCAACCCTTTGCTGCTGTCATAAGTTGTAAAAATAGCTGTATCTTTTCCAGGGTCAACACTTCCAATTGAATCATTATCTGCAATACTGGCATAAACTGTTTGTTTATTGAAGGTTTCCGGATATAAACGTTCCAAAGAATTCAGTGTCCTCGACATAGGGCCAGTACGAGAGCCAAGGCACAGGATATCTGCTGGTTTCTGGACGGCAAGGAATCGTACAACTTCGGACTCCCCCATCATCTCAATTCGGCAGTCTTTATTTACCCCAACGATTTTCTTTTTCCATACCCTTCCAAGCATCTCGGCAAGTCCGGCAGACAATCGAAAGCACTTTGTAAATTCCAGCAGTTCATATTCTTCAAGAAAATTGTTGATAAAACTGGGGACATCCAACGTTGTTTTATCATAGATTTTTTGCTGCATATCCCCTACAGCTATGATCTGCATTCCAGGATTCCTATATTTGATGTAATCCAGCATCTGTGCCAATTCCAGTTCTATATCCTGGTATTCATCTATGATCAGCACGTCGTAATGTCTGACTGGCGGACGGACTGTATTAAAGCGCTGGATAAGATCAGAAATGCCAGCCTTAAGCCCAATTCGTATCAGGCAACTATAAGCAAATCCATGGTAATTTGTTACTGTGACGTTTTTCTTTTTAATTTTTGTTTTTGCATCATTTTTAAGCAACCTGTTATACGTCAGGTACAGGATACGTTTATCTGAAGGATATACATTGCACAACTGCTGGATCGCAGTCGTCTTTCCACTCCCTATGCAGGCGTCTACCAGAATGTTTTTTCCTTCAAGCGCATCATCTACAAACCGTTGCTGTTCTGACGAAAGATTTACCAACAGTGCGTCTGCCTTTTTCCTTCTTGGCATCGTAAATCACTCCTCTTTGAATAAACTACAAAACATTCCAACCTCTTCAAGCCATCCGCATATAAAGAAATATGACATTTTTTCACCTGTTTTTTTAAAAAATGTAAAGTAATCCATGTCAGATAGGAAATATATGGAAGAAAATATCCCCAGAGATTGAAAATAAAGGAATGAATAGACTTACGCTTCTTCGCTGAATTCACTGAAAACGTAAAAGCCCCCGCATTCAGCGGGGGCTCCAGTAAATCTTATTCTTTTATGGCCTCTCTCAGCTCAGCGCATCTGCTTTCGAGCTCTTCAGCCTGACGTTTATATTTCTCGGCCGCTTCAGAACACTGTTTCAGGTATATCTGAACCACCTCCTGCTTTGCTTCCTCCATAGTTTTTGCCTTAAGCTTCTCATGGCTGTAGTACGATCCATCCGGCATGTTCCCGCAAAAATCGAAACAGGAATGAGCCGGATGCGTTCCGGCAACCTCGGCTGAGCTCCGGTCATACACCGTCAGCCCATCGAATCCATTTTTGCGGATAACAAACTCCGAAATGCCGTCCTGGAGTTCACTGTCATCCCAGAAAAACCTCTTCTCCATACACATTTTTTCCTCTCCTTCCTGGTCGTGGTTGTCAGTTATTTTTTTGCCGAAAGTACGCCTTATACCTGGTGCATCCGCAAATTTGATCCACTCTACGGGGATTTCCCCGTTGTTCTGCCGAATCAGCTCACTGATGCCATGGGCCGCTTCTTCAATTCAAAAAAGGAAATCATGGACTACATATACATTATCATATCGACTAAGAACTTTTGAATAATAATAGATCATCCAGCCCATCTCCTGTTTTTTCCTGTACCAGCCTTCTTCCACATTTACAGTCTGTGCTTTTCTGTATGGGATTGGTTGAGATTCCTGTATACACAGCCTATTCCTTCTTTTCAGAAAATCCCTGCCAAACGCAGGGCATCTCCTTCCGTTCCTTACTTATCCAGATATCCATTTTTCACCAACCACTGATGGAAAGAATCCCAGGAATCAATATCAGTTTCTTCAAAGTTGATACCAGGCTCAAAACCGCAGTTTTGACAGGTAACTCTTTTGCACCTATATTCTCCCCATATATCTTCTTCGCCGTATTTCCCAACATACAGAGCCATTTCGCCGCATTGCGGGCACGTATAAATATCTTCCTTTTTAGCCGGTATCAGCCACAGCCCATCCTGGTATATTTCTTCAATATTGCCGGAATCAACCACACCACCATCTGCAATCACCTGTCTTACCTTCTGCCACATTTTTTCAAAATTCTCTTTGTATTGTGCCGGAGGTTCTACCAGATGATATTCCGCTTTCCTTTTGGCTGTTTCTTCCTTTTCTTTCTTGACTGCTTCAAGCCTTTTTTCAATCTGTTTTTTCGCGTGCTTCAGATCGCTTTCGGACATTATTTCCAAATCTAAATCGTTCAAAATTTTTTTCATCAGAATCTCCCTTCAGACTACTTCAAGCCCAGCCGATTCCTGCATCAGTTCCAGAGACCCATCCTCATATTTCAGGAACCAGCCAGACAATCCTTCTTTTCCAACACATCCAAACCTGACTTCGGCTGTCCGTCCGACTGAAATGACATGGTCGTATTCCCATATCGGATGCTGTTTTTTGTCATACATCCCAGAAAACATTTGGAGGGTATTCGGATCGACAGGGTACAGACTCAGCTTGTTCGAAAGCCCCCAGTCTGTCATCTCCTCAACAACCATATAATGGTGGATTTGGACTGGGAATTTTTTGTAATCATCTTCAAATGCATAGGTCGTCTCAGCCATATTGCAGTAGAACCCTTACACGATCATTCCGGATCGGGTATCTTTCGCCCTGTGCAGGAATCTCTGCTCCTGTAAGGATTCACATGTAGGGATTGGGATTGGATTTGCGGTGGCTGAGAGGAGGCTTTCGACCTGCTCCAAAAGTTTCTCAATACTGTCGGAACCATTACCGACTTCTCTCAATTTCTTTACCAACCCGATTACCGCAGCCCGGATCACGAAATCATCTTTTTTCACACTTCCTTCTTGTTGACTGCTTAATGTCCAAACCATGCCTTTAGCTCCGGAGGACACAATTCGAGAAACATTTTCTCGTAATTCGCAAAATCCTCTTCTGATTCAGGAGTATCATCATATGTCCATCCGGATGGGACTTTTAACTGGTACTGTGAAAGGTCTGTGTCCGGTGAGCAGGATTCTTCTACTTTATGAAGCGGTTCTGGTTCAGAAGCATCACGGGAAAGGTCAAAAACGGCCACATCGTCCGAACCAAATGACAGCATTTTATGGTTTATAAAATCGAAAGCATTTGTACCGTAGCAATAGCACTCAATAGAGTCAAAAGTATTCCTCTGAGAAAAGGTATCTGCAACAATGATCATGTTCAACTTTTTGGAATATGCCACCAAACGTTTTTCGCCATAAACCACCTTTTCTCCGTTTCCATAGTATTCAGTCGTAAACGGCATTTCGAACGCTATTGCATATCCACGAAAGCTTAAAAGTTCTTTAAATTCCTCATAAGTCATTCCGCCATAATAGTCGTACAGCACCTTCTGGATCACGTCCGCGATATAACACTTGTGCAATTCTTTTTTCACCCGGATTTTATAGAAACCGGGAGTGGTACAGTTTTTTCCAATAATGATTTTTCCATAATCATCGTGCGAGATAAACGCACCATTTTTCCCTTTCCTGAACAGATAAACCTTTGCAATATCCAACATATATTTTTTCCTTTCTGCCTGTTGTTCTCAAAGGCAAAACGTGATTTCAACGGTTTCTGTCAAATCACAAACTTTGGAGCAGTTGGCATCCTCCAGAGCCTGCCTTTTTTCTTCTTCTGACAATAGAAGGGTATGGATTTTTTCCTCTATATTTTCCATAATCGTCTGCTCTAATGGCTTAGGCAAACAGCAGACATATTCGTGCTTGAAATCATTAGGAATCCTTATACCCTTTCTATTTATCTCTCCAGACTTATACGCCTTTTTTCCCATTTATATTCCTCCTTAAACTTTATCAACTATTACATAGGAAATATGCCGGAAAAGGCTGTATACAAAACAGGGAGCTGATCCCCGCAAAAGAAGATCCGCTCCCGAAAAGAAAAGGAAAAACTATGAATACATTTATATTGTAGCACATATTTTTAATCCGGGTTAAAAAAACATGGTTTTTTTGAGGAAATCTGGCGGAATGGAAAAGCCCTGGGAAATACAGGCTTTCCTGTCCAATTTTTCCCATACACTTAATTGCTTTCCGAAAGCCGGAAACTTCCCAGCATCTCCTGAAACACCCCTTCAGCCTCATCCGGCATTCCCACATAACCAACTGACTCAATCAGAAGGGAACCATCACCGGAAGGGACCGCATAGTATACGGAAACCTGAGTTATCCCGTCTATCTCCTGTGCCATATAGATATATTTAGCCGAAATGCCATCGGCACCTAAGGAAGTCTTATCCACGGTCACGCTATCATCTCCTGCCTGCAGTACAAGCCCATCCGCAAGAGTATCCGCATCCATATCCGGATAAGCCTGAACTGCAATATATACTGCTGCCTCTGTTTTCTGAGAAGTATTGTAGCTGAATACATCCATTCCCTGAGTGTCATCCAGCGTTATCACTTTCGGATCCCATGTGATGGAATATCCCAGAGGGCTTTCATATTCCACAGTGCCCGCATCTTCCTCCGGGTAATCGCTAATATCCGTGACGTACTCTCCTGTCTCCTGTACCGTTCCCTGTGTTTCAGGAGAGAAGCTTTCTGCAGTTTCAGCCGTCTGAGCTTCGGCGGACAGGCTGCTTTCTTCTTCGGTGGATTGCGTTTCCGTGGATGCAATGCTCTCTGCTTCAGATGGCAGGGCTTCAGCGGATGATGTGCTCTCCGTTCCTGCCGGCTGGGCTGGGCTGGAATTGTCCGAACTCGGAGAGCATGCAACAAATGTGATGATGAAGACTGCCGTTAACAGCAATATTAAAAATTTCTTTCTCACTTTATTTCCTCCAAAATATCAAAGTCATTTTTCCCCATTGTACCCGGAAATTCCATGGGTAGCAATACTTTTGCGTGAGAAAAGCCCCGCACGAAGCAGGGCTTCCCGTTATTCTACAAATTGTTCTGCTTTAAATCGGTCTCCCATATCCATGAAATATTTGAACAGGAAGGACTTCTGCTTTTCTGTTAAGGGCATCCTGTACGAGACAACGTAGCCACCATCCCCTTTCGGGTTATGGATCAGGCAGTATCCCTTAACTATCATCAGGTAATCCCTCATTAAAGTTAAACTGTAATTTGCATTGGCTTGTTCGTTTTCCCATTTCCAGTATTTTTCATTCCAGCCGTATTTTTTGCAGATCCGTTCGGCTGATTCCTCATGCTCTCCGAATGGGCTTGCCGTGAATACTCCAGTGGGTGACAACCAGCCGAATTCTTTCGGCTCGTATACCGGTTCCTCATCGGTTTTTTCTTTTATTTCCTTTTTTCGACCCGATCCAGGCATAATCCCCTTTTCAAAATCATCGAAATGCTTATCAAACTTTTCAGTATCTAACTCGCGTGCAACAATATCTTCATAGCCTAGAGATTTATCGTTCTCGTCTTTCAGCAAATACATTCTACAGCTTCCCCATTCCATTACAACAAAATCAATGTTGTAACAGTCTATAATATAAAAAAGCCCAATTCTCAGATCCGGATCTGTCCGCATTTCTATCTCATCAATATAGTTCTTGTCACCCAATGCGCTCCAGACAAGCTGGAAATAATATACAATCCCTTTTTCAAAAGACTGGCATTTTCCGGAACCGCCGATTACGATACTGGTATCGCATGTTCCATTCAATCTGTTATGCTTGCAAGCAGTGTTTTTACACTCGATTTTTCTTTTAGCCATAATTACCTTTCTCCAATTATCTTTTCCAGGGTTTCCAGGGCTCCTGGGTCCATTTCCGGATCGTATTTGCTTCTGAGGAACTCAATATCCCTCTGATGAAGATGGATGGTACGGTATGAATACGCCAGAGCAGCGCTGCATCTGCGCACCAGGCTCTCCGATCTGGACGGATTTGAATTGTCCTGTTCAGCTAGGGCGATAATGTTTTCCAGGTCATCATCTGTGTATTTAACCATTTCTTACCTCCTCAATTTCCGGATCTTCTGCCCGATCAGTGGAAAGTGTCTTCTGTTCCTGTTTCCGCTTTCTTCTACCTGCAGCCAGCACAAGAGCGTCTTCTGCAATATCATCTGTGTTCTCTCTAGCCTGTTTCTTACGGCATTTAAAGCCTTTTCCGTTGAATAGCCCAGTGCTTCCTCTATACGCATCTGGATCTTCTTGCATCGATTCATATGATAGGAATATTGAAATTTAGTCAAATTATCTTTCAGGTCATCTTCAGAAATTTCAGACAGCAAAGCAGCATAATCGTGAAGGACGTTGCAGATAATGATGAGATCGCCAGGACACATGAATATTTCAGGCTTTTTTCCGTCCAGAGCATAATACTCAATGCGAACACTCTGTTCTTCTGCATCCATGATTTCACTTGTCATCTTTATAGTTTCATTCATCTTTTTTCTCCCTCTTGAGACAGAACTGCAAACGCGATTTTTCCGTTCCCCATTATCAGGTATTTTCCGTCATCCGATTGATGGTGAAAGCCATAGCCTACTGCCTCCATCTGTTCCTTGGTCATATCAGTTACAAGGAAGCTACCCCGTGGGGTTCGAATGCGTTCGCCGGTCAACAATTCATCCGGTGCAAGTTGCTTCTTCATAGGGAATAAACTGTTCCACGCACTGCGCTCAGCCAATTTGTTTTCCGCCCGCTTCCACACATCTTCACGTAACGGAAGTTTATAAAGTGTCGAAGCAGAAGAAAAGCCAACGTTGTTGAATACATAATCCACCTCAGTTTCTTTCAAAGCTCCGGCTATGAAGTAATCAGTCCGTGATGGAGTAGCGCTTACCTTTCCGTTTGCGATGTCATAGTTCAATCCAGTTTCCAGATGCGCAAAGATTTTCCCATCTACGACCAGCGTCACATAGTACCAACCTATATAACCACTGATCTGTTCGTCAGAGCCATCACAAAGCTCAACATCCAGAAGCGTATAAGGCTTTAATCCTTTTTGGGCTGCGATTTCGTTGTCTTTTATCTCCCTTCGTAACAACATCGGTAGAGCCACTTTTTTCTTAGCCTGTATAATTTCCCGATTATACTGGACTAACGTTCTGTCTACGAATTCTTTTCGTATTTTTATTGTTTTGGTCTTTGGGGTCAGGTGATTTCCAATAAAAAGGCGTGATCCATTGTCAAAATAGATTGACATATCGCTGGTGCCGCGCCATGAACCGGTACAGGGAGAGGTGCGAATTTCGCCGGTCTTGCAGCCAAATGCCTGCGCAATTACATCAATCTTACCCTGCAAGGTCAGGCCTTCGTATTGGTCAACGATTTCCAATGCCCTTTTTTGTAATTCCGTCATATTTTTTTCAGTATCCATTTCATTTCCTCCGTTTTAAATTTTTTCAATTGTTACAGAGAAAATATGAATGTTCGGAGATACCGTAAAGAAAGGCCCCGCATAGCGGAGCCGATCATTATTTTTCTTTCAGTTCTTCTATTTTCTTACGCCTTACAGATTCCAGCATTAGATGCGCATTAAAGATATCCCGAGAAGATGTTAATGCATTCATGGAAAACTGCTGGAATTTTCCGGACACTTCATATTCCCATGATTTAAGACCAAGTTCAGAAAAGATACGGTCATACGCCATGCTTCTTCTAAAATAGTCTATGTCCTCACCATTCTCTTCACCTGGACTCAACAGGTGTGGATACACCAATCTAATTTCTTCCATACTGGCATTGCGACATTCGTTTGCAATAGACTCGAACATTTTAATGCCGCTCCAATGGCAAAATGCGTAATCCTGATCGGTATGATCTTGGAAATATATTTCACTGACATCAGGGTCAAACTCTCTTTCAGCTTCCCCTACTATTCCGAGTAAAGACTTTTCATTCCAATAAAGGAAACGTGTTGTCAAAAGATTTTGTACCCAATATCTATCAGCTTCTCTCCAGCCACTTTTATAATAATCTGGAATATCCGGATCCGTGATGTTGAGCCTGACTGATGGAATATAAAAAGCATTGTCAGAAAGAATTTTCATTACGTTTTTTCTGTTAAATTCCATGAATTTTAAAAGATAATCATCCAGATTTTTTCTTTCGATTTCTTTAAATGTAATGGTAAACTCATAGCTCATATCATTTCTCCTTCAAATCTTAGCAAAAAGTAGTCCCATAGATTTTAACAATATGTTTCCACCAGTCAAAATCCTTCGGAACTTCAATATGGTTCTTATTGAACAGTTCCTTAAATTCATCCAAAAGTTCTTCCGGGGACTCGTAGGCTCTGGAAAATAAATCCTCCAACTGATGATGTGCAGGAATATATACGATGTAATCGTCATCAAAGCTTTCGTCAATTGGATCTTGAGTACGATCAGGTAGCAATGTAGTGACATTGCCGTCGAAACTTGAACAGTACCCCCCACCGAGACAACTATCAAAAATAATATCAAGATCCGGAATATTATTGTACTCTTCTGGAAGTTTTCCCTTTTTTGCGAGATCAAAAAAATTTTGTTTTTCAAGAAGTTTCTGGATTATCGAAGGTATTGTATTGGATTTTCTATCATCAGCCAGATTGATATATGCTGCAACTTCTGAATCAATCCAGAATGCCACAATGTTAACCGGATAATTATTCATTGACATATTTCTTTTTCCTCCTTACTCTCAAACGCGACTGCTACAATATTGCTGCCGCATGAGCGGCTCCATCTTTGGCCTCATTTTCCTGGCACTCAGCACAATTGTACTGATTAGCCGGATTATACATCCATTCCTTACATTCTTTCGTTCAAAGCTTAATTTTCTTTCTTTATCTGTTTACTTCTTTTTCCGAAGCATGCCGCCGAAATCCAACCGTCGATATAATTCAAATCAAAATAGACGGATAAGCCCACCATTTACAGGTTCTACTTGGATACTCCCGATTTCTGAAAGTTCAGGATGATCGGCATTATACACATAACCCATCAGCCATCCCTTCTTATCTCGACGCTCCAATTTCCATTCTTCAGAAGTCCGAGAAACATACATGACGGAGTACATTCTCCCAATCGTAGTGCGGGATACGATGACATGATATGGGATGAAGCCAATATCTTCCACCTGCTTAACAGCGATCTTCGCATTATCATCCAACTCCAATACGATTCCATTCACAGACTGGAATATTTTCCCACTCCCCGTGTAATCAAGGACTACACGTTCAAAAAGATTGAGTGACTTCATCCTCTTTACCGCTTCATCAAACAGCTCGGCTTCGGTCGGATTTTCAGGAATAGAGGGTTCTTCATCTTCTTCTGCTGTGGTAGCATTGATATCTTCCAAAAAGCCAACGATTTCATCCATCTTCATTGAGAGGGATGCTCTTTTTGCTTCAGGCAGTTTCTCAATTTCAATGCGGAAAAGATCGTTAGCGTAATCCACAGAGAATTCGTATCCGTGCTCCGACACAAGCCACCTCAGCGTCTTTTCGTGTTTATGGATATAGGTGTCCAGATTTTTCAATGAAGGGAATATGTGGCATCCGCTTTTTCCTTCCGAATGAACATTTGCCTTACCTATGTATGACAGATATGCATCCGATTTTGTACCCAATATCCCTACCAGGACCTTTCCTGTTCCAAGGATATATCCCTCAGGATAGGCTATGATCCCAATTTTTACATTTGTTTCAACTGTTTTCCCATCCTTAAGCATCTTGACCGGCTGGTGTTTGCTCTGCTCAAGGGAGCTTTCTGCTCTCGTCGAATCAATGACATTCCCTCTGCGTGTCCAGGCTGAGATTCCAAGGTCAGTGATTTCTCCTATATAACCCGTGCCAAGAACATCACTTTCGCTTTGCTTCCTGCTTAAAGCAGGCAATACATCCCAGAGTCGGTCAACCTTTTTAACTGCGAGTCTTATAAGCTCTGCCTGCGTTTCATAATTTTTTACGATTACCGTATACATGATTTTCCTCCTGTTAATTGCTGTCAATTGTTACAAATGAAATATGAACGGCGTGACTTTCGCGTAAAAAAAAGCAGCCGTACTTAATAACAGTACGACTGCACACTTAATCCAAACTTCCTATTTTGTAAACGAAAATGTTATCCCAGACTCTTATCCAATGTGCTTCGCCGTATCACAAACCCAGGTGTTACCCCCAAAGGAACAGAAGCATTGGTTGAACTGAGATGTCCTTGAAAACTCACATAAGAATACAAATTTGGCTTATAAGAACAGGACGAGCATAGCCATTTGCTTACCTTATATCCATCCGGATCCTCGGAAAAGCGGTTCTCAGCCACTTCGTAATACGGATATTGTTTGTCCGTACCATTATATGCAGAAATTTTTGATTCTCCGAAGACTTCATATTCGGATGGCAGAAACAGAAGATCCTCACTACTCTCCAAATTTCCACCTACGACCTGCACTGTTTCCTTCGGCCTGATTACGTTCAGCAAATCGTCTGGCAGCAGCTTCACGACATCCATATTGAGGTAATCCCTCAGATCAGAGTGAGCCCAGCCTCTTTTTTCTTCCCAGTAATTCATAACCTGTTCTTTCCCGATACAATCCCTCGACATGAAAACAAGTTCCCCATGTTGATAGTGGTCTACCGCTGCGACGACAAATGCGGCAGCCCTGCCGTCTTTCAGCCATATCCGTATTTCAGTTCCGACCGGAAAACTGATCCGGGCTTTGCCACATTCAACGGCAGCCTGGACTTCCTTCCAGTCAATTTTGTCAATAATCTTTCCCATGTTCCGGCAGATTCCATTACAATCCTCTTCTTTCCCAGCCAATTCAATATGAGCCTTGCTCTTCAGATCATTGACCTGTTTTGGGCTTAATCCGATCTTCTTGTATTCCATGAGCTCCTTCAGGAATTCCAGGATACATTGATCCTGGAATGTTTCGGGCTGGGATAGGGAGAGGATATTGATCGCATCTTTCAGCATTTGATTGTCCAAATACATACTTTCTTTTTCCTCTCTTTCGAACAGCATTCAGATTCATCATTATTTTTCTGTCTTTCCATAGCCACAATGCGGACAGAAGACTGGAGGATCCTCACGATATATCTCCACATTGACCTCCACTTCGTTCCCACAGCGTTTGCATCGATAAGTTTCCGTGAACTCATCGCCAGACACATATTCCCAGGGCCATACTGTTTCCTTGATTTTGTTTTCCATATCAATTCCTTTCTAATCAGCTTTCGCGACGCAGGAAATACTGTCTACACCGTTCCAGTACATAGTCTACGATTGCTTCATCCAGCTCATCCACAGTCATAGCCCTGTTCGAGATGTCGCTCTGGAAAATAATGTCTGTGACAGGGATATTTTCAATCGTCGATGAGCGGTATCTTTTGAATTCGCCTTCTGAAATGAAAGTATCCACCCAGACATCTCCATCTGAAGTATCAAGCATGATCTTTGAATAGTGTCTGGAATCCATTCGATCCCAGTCACGGCTTTCTTTCGTGGCTGAGCTTACTTTTTCCTTTAATTCCGTTCTGTTCAGTTCCAATGCTTTCTCCTTTCTGAAATCCATCAACAGTTTCAAAGGAAGTATGACTGACAGCCGGTACATCAAAAAGCAGGCGAGTCGTCTGCGCTATCCTTCCAGAGATTTTTACAAAAAGGGCTCCGCCAAGCGAAGCCCTTTTTCTGTCAGCCCTATTCAGTTTTGAATGTTACTTCATGTCCGGGATTTTCCTGGATAAGTTTTTCATTCAGTTCATCCACCATCATGTCATTGTCCAGTGCTGCCTGGACCACATCGACAAGTTTCTTTCCATCCAGGTAAGCCCAGATGGTCTTCCTCTTTTTTCTTCTCATCATCTTCTCCTCATCTTCTTTTATCGACCGCCCAAATTGCGCCTTATACCATTCTTCATAAATCAATTACCTCCGTGTTTAAAATTTTTCAATCGTTACAGAAGAAATATGAATGCTATGTATTCTCGAAATAAAGGCCGGCTGTTGCCGACCTTTTTTCTATAATTAAAATATTTTTTCAGCAGATACATTTTTAGTCAGTTTTCAAAACATCCCGAACCTTCCGGAGCTGTTCCAAAGTATAGTTCTGGACATTTGGATACGCGCTGGCTTCCTTTACAAACCACCTTTTCAGCTCATCTCTTTCGATTTCATCTTCCGCAGCCTGGCGGCTGGCAAACAGTTTCATCGGATTGCCCCAATCCTTATTTTCGACCAGATAATCATCGTTGATCTGTTCTGGTTTATAAAAATCGACTATCAAATTGGTAAAATTCTCTGGTGATGCTTTCACATATTTCCTGCCGACTGATCTTACGATATACTTTTTGATCTCATAATTTTTGGATCGACCAAATTTTACACATAACGCATACACTTCCCGTCCCGGTATATAATCTTTGATATTCATTTTTCCTCCACCTTAAAAACCATACCATTCGTCTTCATCCAGTTTCTCAGCCCATTCCTGCCGTTCGAAAGCCTGATAAGCCTCGTCCAAGCTCATGGCTGAGATATATCTTTCCGAAGCGGTACCGCCAGTCCTGATTTTCTTGTAGGTTTGATTGAAGTTTTTACAAATCACCCCGATGAATGACTCCTTTTGAAGAGGCTCACCCAATAACTGATCGTTCAGAGCTGCATATGCCAGCAGAGTTGTATTGACATAAAACTCCATTGCGGGAGAATCTTTATCAGTATCTCCATATCCTTCTCCATCCCACAGGTTATCGCTGAACAGGCCTGCGAAGACACGTCCGCCCCTTAAATCATCGGGGAAAATAAACTTATTGACAAAATATGTTTTTTCTTGAGATTTCTGGTCTGAAAGATCGTAATACTCCTTTTCAGAGATTATTTTTCCGCTTTTCCAGCCAATTTCATCATTATACAGATACTTCAAGTCATCTGAGATATCTACATGAAATGGTTCGCAGCGGGAATTGAATTGAGCCTGCTCATAGTCATTTATAATGCAGGCTTCTCCAGAAGTCGTAAAAATAAAGATAATTGTTGACGCCCCTTCAAACTTTTCAGCCAGACCCATATTGTACAATTTTTCAGCCTTTTCCCAGTTTGTCATGTTCAATTTCCCTCCTGAAGAAGTTCTTTGTCAATGATCTGGAAATTTGCCCTATGGATGTAAAGGGCTTTTCCATCGATCATGAGTTTTGTCATTTTGGGTAAGTTTTTCGGTATCTCCCAGTACACGTCGTCACCGGAATAGGCTGCGATCGGTTGCCCGAGCTGGGATTTGATCACTACCACTCTCGATTTACCGAATAGATTCTTATATTGATTGATGAACCTTGCTATAGACGCTGAATCTGAGATTATACCTTCAGACTTACTTACAATTTCCTCTGATGCAAATTCAACCTCCGGGGTCAGCCCATCCTGAACAAAAATACAGGTATCGCCGCAGGACTGGATTTCCGATCCGTCGATTGTGATTGTGATGACCGAGGTCAATTCTGAACCACGTATCACGGAACCTTCGCTGTCATAACTGGTGGTCGCTGTTTTGTTAGCAGAAATATTAATCTTTTCCCCGCTCGTCGATAAGACAAGATTGCCAAAGTTGTCATATGTATAAACGTCATAGTTATTACCGACAAGTTTGCCTCGTATATCGTTGATCTTCGATTCGATAGCGGCACATCCGCTTAACGAAAACAAGAGAATAGCGCATAAAACAATTGATAAAATCTTCTTCATTGAAATTTTTCCTTTCTTTTCTTAAACTGCCACATCAGCCTCAGCACATTCGCACTGCAGCCAAGCCATAAGTTCCTCCTGATCCATAGATGCAATTTTTTCTTTGGTTTCAAAGAGAAAACTGCTTAATTCTTTTTCGGTCATACACTTGATCCATTCTGCTCGTGTGAGTTCGGGTTCCGGGAGCTTCGGATCGGAGGAGGTCCATTTTTCTGGTCCGAAAGCCTCATCTGAAAGTTCCCTGAGAGAGTCGTTTGTCGAAGGATAATATCCCCACACGCTCTCACATTCGCACCAGTCTCCCTTTTCGTACTTTTCGATGATATAGCCGTAGACATCGCCTTCCAAAAATTGCGAATACTGTTTCACTTCGCTTTCAAGCCATGAGCGTAGCTCTTCAGCACTCAATCCCTGTTTGCCGGATATCTTTTCTGCCTTATCAACCGTAGACCAGATCCAACCTACCTGTCCGGAATCCCATGGGTCATTGTAATCAGAAGTCTGCATGGAAATCCCCGAATGATCCATCAAATACAATGGGAGAGCAATCAGATTTCCCTTTGAAATTTCCATGATCTCCTGCACACTAATGGCTGAGATGACATCTTCTTCCAGATACTCAAGATAGTGTTCGTGTGACACAAATCTTTCGTCACTATCACGATCCCTGACCAGGAGTTCCCACATTTTTTCGTGGCGGTTGTAAACCAGCCTGAAATGGAGCGCTTCTTCCCCTCTTTTTGCCAGTTTGATCACTTTTTCTGTTGTAATTCCAGCATCCTGAAGCATAGCATACTTCATCCCCATGGAATCAGAAAAGCTAGTTTTATCTCCCAGTTTGTACCTTCCATGCACGCAAAACATTGTACCGATGTTGCCGCCCATATCCTCCCTCGGATTCCATGGCTCATCATCAGTTTCCACATGAAGCCGGAATACTTTTCCATCCTCATCAACGTAATAGGTGTAATCCATAATTTCCTCCTTTAAATTAAATACTTTCAACTGTTACAGAAGGAAATATGAAATACATGGGGTGGCTCAAAAAAGGAGCCGGTAATCCAGCTCCTTTCCAATATGGTTTGAAATTTCCGATGCCAGATGAATCAGCCTGTCTGCCAAATAAATTCTCTCATCAGGGGACTTCTGATCTCAGCCGCATTCCTTTTGCAGGTCAGCGATTTTCTCCAGTTCATCCTTCTTCCCGGCAACAATCCGATCCAGAGCCGGATTCTTATAGCCGACAGAGTTGGCTGTCCGTTCCAGGCAGTCGATCTCGTTCTGAAGCCTCTTTCTTTCTGATTCCAGAACGGATTCATTGTCTTCCATCCCCATGCGAAGCATAAATTCTTTGATCTTTTCAGAAATCATGCCTGAGAGGATAGGATCTACCGGCTCTTTTACCGTACCCAGTTCACACAGACAGTGAAGTTCCTCAAGGAACGGCTTCATGTCTTCTCTGCATTTCCGGGAAGCGCTTTCAATATCTTCCTTTGAGCAGCCGGCAGCGGATAATCTGTCCTTCAGTCCCAGTTCGTAAATTTCCAAAATAGTCATCAGGTCTCCTTTCCCGGTGTAGGTTGTACACCTGTTTGAAAATATTTGTTTCAAAGGAAATATGATATTTTCCATGGAAGAGATGAGTTGAAAGACAAGATGTTTTTGCGTGGTACATTATACGAATCGAGTAGGAGGGGTGACTAACCCCCGTCCTCTCACACCACCGCTCATGCGGTTCCGCAAGCGGCGGTTCGGTTGTTCTAAGATGTGCCTATGCCTTGCACTATCTATTCCTAACTTTAGGCGTTCTTATCCTTTACTCTCGGTTTCCAACCTACCCTCAAATAAGCAACCTCTTTCGAGCAACTGCCATCTTCAAGTATCAGATAAATAGCGTCTGTCTTATCCCAACCGTCAAGTCCTTTCCTCCATCTACTTTCATAGACTTCTTCGGTACTACGACTCGAACTGACTTCTGTATGTTCAGCCATACCTTACGATATGGGGTACTAAGGAGTAAATATGTTCATTACTCTACAAAGCATACCATACAGACCTCCCCAGTTAAGGTACGTAATCTTTCCCTCCACCTATCTGCCACATTTACACAGTATACCTTCGGATAGTTATTGTGCTTCAGTTTGTTTGGCAACTTTACCCGATATACCATGCCTTATATGTGATTTCTGTCCGTCAGACCAGAGGTTTGCCATCCGACTTCCTTCAGATTCCACCTCACGATGGACACCCTTGTCATTGGCTGTAAGTTTCCCACTATCAGGGCACTTTACGGTCTTTCACCGATTAGATTACGCCCATGCTGGGCGAACCAAAAAGGGGCTGTCGGGAAATAGATAGTTCCAAATAGGGGCCGTAGAGACTCATGCGAG
>ERZ894229.697-NODE-697-length-23939-cov-10.0095_pt1 | contig 23939 bp, 23 predicted proteins | sample MGYA00380295_ERZ894229 | MGnify/ENA primary metagenome ERZ894229 (study PRJEB32331, sample SAMN06328479) | human gut metagenome | biome: human gut microbiome; feature: stool | host: Homo sapiens | collected 2014-09-17 ... | reverse complement strand
ACGAGGCGCTGATGGAGCTTCTGGAGAAAGAAAGGCGGGCGCGGCAATGATTTTTTTAATTACCGGCGCTTCCCATACCGGCAAAACCCTGCTGGCACAGAGGCTTCTTGAAAAATATCATTATCCGTATTTGTCGATTGATCATTTGAAGATGGGGCTTATACGAAGCGGGAATACCGGCCTTACGCCGGAAGATGATGAGGAACTGGTCGCCTATTTATGGCCGATTGTCCGGGAAATGATAAAAACCGCTGTGGAAAACAGGCAGAATCTTATCGTTGAGGGATGCTACATTCCGCAGGACTGGAGGAAGGATTTTTCGGACAGATATCTGAGAGAAATCCGTTTTTACTGCCTTGTGATGAGCAGAACATATATTGAGAAGCATTTCTCCGACATCAGAAAGTATGCCGGCGAAATCGAAGAGCGTCTGGATGATACGGATTTTACCATGGAGACAGCCATTGAGGACAATGCGCGGTATCTTGAAATGTGTGAGAAGCAGGGGCTCCGTTACATCCTGATTGACGGCGAATACAAAGTGGAAATCGAGGAAAAAGAAGTCCGGCCGGGGGATTGACAGCCGGGAAAATGTCCGGTATATTTTAAAGAGGCTTTAAAAAGGATATTTATAAAGCCTCTTTAAAAAGTGCCGAAAAGGAGAACAGATTTGAAAAAGCAGTCCGGTTCGGAAATGCAGTCCAATGTGACCAGAAGAATCAATATGCGGAAGCTGCGGCATGTGCTGATGGCCAGACAGAAGGCCACAAAGCCGGAACTGGCGCAGATTACGGGCCTGAGTGTGGTGACGGTGAACGCCCTGATCACAAGAATGCTGGAATGGGGAGAGGTGACGGAGGAGGGAACGGTCCCTTCCAATGGGGGCCGTCCCTGTGCGCAGTTTGCCTATCACTATGGTTTCCGCAAGGCGGTGATCGTCTGCGCCCATCAGGAACGGGGAAAGACCGTGCATCGTACCTTTGTGACGGATCTTTCAGGGAAACGCCTCTGGGAGAGGCGGGATATGAAGGCGGAGATCGCCATAGACAGCTTTGACGAGGCGATTGACGAGGCCACGCGGCTTTTCCCGGATGCGCTTCTGATAGCCTTCGGCCTTCCGGGAGAAGCCTGGCAGGACGAGGTGAGCATTTGTGATTTTCAGACGCTTACGGGAACGGAGTTCCTTCCCCGGATCCGGGAAAGGTATCAGCTTCCCGTCCTGTTTGAAAATGACATCAACGCCATGGTTTACGGCTTTGGCGTGGGACCTGGACACAGTCCCTTTGAGCCGCTTGCAGGCATCTATTTCCCCGGAAATTACCGTCCGGGCGCAGGCATTCTCATCGGCGGCAGGCTCTTTTATGGAACGGAGCATTTTGCGGGAGAGATCGGGGAGCTTCCGGTTCCCTTTTTATGGGAAGAACTGGATTATGGAAATGAGGAGCAGGTGGAAGAACAGCTCACCGCTCTGCTTCTTACGGTCTGCTGCCTGATTGCTCCGAAGGAGATCGTCCTGTACGGGGAATTTGTGACGGACGCGCTTGCAGGGCGGCTGGAGGATGTGCTTGCGGGGCGGCTGAAAAGAAGTTTTCGGACAAAGGTGACCGCTTCCTACAGTCTGCAGGAGGATTTTGAAAAAGGCATGACCGGACTTGCGGTCAGGGAAATGGAAAGCAGGATGGATGATCTGGCCTGAACAATAACGGTCTGAGTCTGTGAACCGGAACCGCGGAAAATCGGCAGAAACCCAAAAAGGCCGGCAGTCTGGGGAAAACGGACATCTGCCGGCAGAGTCGGAAAGGAAACAAAACATGAATCAGAAGGAAAGAATGCTCGCAAACCTGCCGTATAAGGCATGGCTGGACGGGCTTGAGGAAGAACGGCTGGAGAGCAGGAAGAAAGTCTATCGGTTTAACAATACCCCGCCGGAGAATGAAGAGGAGCAGGCGGTGCTGATCCGCCAGATTATCGGAAAGCATGGGAAAAATCTGAAGATCGAGCCGCCCTTTCACTGCGATTATGGAAGCAATATTGAGGTGGGGGAGAATTTTTTTGCCAACTTTAATCTCACCATTCTGGACGTAGGCAGGGTGAAGATCGGGAAAAACGCCCAGATTGCGCCCAATGTATCCATTTACACCGCCGGACATCCGGTGCATCCGGATTCCAGGAACTCCGGTTATGAATATGGGATTGACATCACCATCGGAGACAATGTCTGGATCGGCGGGAGCAGCGTGATTAATCCGGGCGTGACCATCGGAAACAATGTGGTGATCGGTTCCGGCAGCGTGGTGACGAAGGATATTCCGGACAATGTGATCGCGGCGGGAAATCCCTGCCGGGTGATCCGCAGCATCACGGAGGAGGACCGAAAATATTACTTTAAGAACCGGGAATTTGATGTGGAGGACTATAGATAGTGGGAGAGGCGAGACCCCTGAGGGAAAAACGGCAGCACGGGGATTTCCTGTTTCCGGTAAATATCTATGAGACCAGTCTGGAAAAGGGGGTACAGGTGCCCCTTTATTATCACTGGCATCCGGAGGTGGAGCTGTTTTTCATTACTGCCGGGAGTCTCAGCTTTCAGGTGGAGGGAGAACAATTTCAGCTGGAGGCGGGAGATGTGCTTCTGATCCGGCCGAACGCGCTCCATGGCTCCCATGACTGCCTGAAGGAGTGCCTGCGTTTCCGGGCGGCGGTATTCGACTATCATTTCCTGGCAGGAATCGAAAACGACAGGATTGAACAGGAGTATCTGCGCCCTCTGCTTCTGGAAGAGAAGAGCAGTTTTTTTCTGATGTCGCAAAAGGACGGAACGGAAGAGCAAAAGGCGGAGATGACGGCGCTTTTTTCTCTGCTGAACCGTCTTTTTGACGTTTTCCAGAAAAAGGAGAAGGGTTATGAGCTTCTGACGCGGGCCTGGCTTCTGGAGGCGATGTACGTACTGCTTCGCTACGGCGGAGAGGAAACGGGCCGGGTACGTTCCAGCGAAGGCAGAAGCCGCCTGATCCGCGATATCGTCCGGTTTGTGGAGGAGCATTATACCCAAAAGCTGCGTCTTGGAGACCTGGCGGCGCAGCTGTCCATGAGCGAGGGCTATCTCTGCCGGTTCTTCCGTAAGAATTTCCATATGACCTTTGTGGAATACGTGCAGCGGTTTCGGCTGCAGAAGGCTGCCCGGCTCCTTCTGGAAACGGACGATCCCGTAGGAAAGATCGCTCTGGATGTGGGCTTCGGAAGCGGAAATTACTTCACCACGGAATTCGGAAAGTATTATCATACCACCCCGCAGAAATACAGAAAAGGTCAAAATAACGAAGAAATGCGTCAATATCAGGAAGGAAGCAGAGGGAAAAAATGAATATAATGAGATCATAATTTTAAAAACCGCTCTGCAGGGGACACAGGCAGGGGCAGCAGGCATCTGCAGACTGTGCCGGATTTAAGACGCAAAAAGGAGGGTATTTATGTACACCATGAATCAGGAAGGAAACGCGCTGGTATACCGCTGGGACGGGGAAGTGCTTTCCATCATGCCCTGGGGAGAGAACAGCTTCCGGGTGCGTTCCACCGTGCTGGGAGAGGTGGAGGATACGGATTATGCGCTGCTTCCTCCGACAGAAACAGAGGCGGATATCCATGTGGAGGAGTATACCGCGCGGATTATAAACGGGAAAATCACGGCTGAGCTCACCGTGGATTCCTGGAGCCATTCTTGTGACATCGCTTTTTATAATCAGAAGGGAGAGCTGCTTTTAAAGGAAGCGGGAAAAGGCGGTGCGCTGGATAAGAAAAACCGTTTCTTCAAGCCCATCATCGGCGGGGATTACCGGCTGACGGTGACCTTTGCATCCAATCCGAAGGAGAAGCTGTACGGAATGGGACAGTACCAGCAGGATATTCTGAATGTGAAGAACTGCAACCTGGAGCTGGCACACCGCAATTCCCAGGCCAGCGTGCCGTTCGTCCTTTCCGATCTGGGATATGGTTTTCTGTGGCACAATCCCGCCATCGGCCGGGTGAGCTTTGCCTCCAATACCACGGAATGGTATGCGGAAAGCACGAAGCAGATGGACTACTGGATCACGGCGGGAGATACGCCGGATGAGATCGAACAGGCATACGGAAGGGCGGTGGGAACGGCTCCCGAGATGCCCGAATACGGCCTTGGCTTCTGGCAGTGCAAGCTGCGCTACTGGAATCAGGAGGATCTTCTTTCCGTGGCGAGAGAATATCACAGGAGGGGCATTCCGGTTGACGTGATCGTCTGCGATTTCTTCCACTGGCCCCGGATGGGCGACTACCGGTTTGACGAGGAATTTTTCCCGGATCCGGACGCCATGGTCAAGGAACTTAAGGAGATGGGGATGGAGTTGATGGTTTCCGTCTGGCCGCAGGTGGATCTGCGCAGCGAAAACTATCAGGAAATGAAGCAGAAGGGCCTGCTGGTGAAGGCGGAAAAGGGCGTGGATATCGCCATGCTCTATAACGGCAACAGCACTTTCTTTGACGCCACCAATCCCCGTTCCAGGGAATATGTCTGGGACAAATGCAGACAGAACTATTACGATAAGGGAATCCGTGTGTTCTGGCTGGATGAGGCGGAACCGGAATTTACCGGTTATGATTTTGACAATTACCGCTATTTCCAGGGACCGGCGGCTCAGGTGGGCAACATCTATCCCCAGTCCTATGCGAGAACCTTTTATGAAGGCCTGAAGCAGGCCGGAGAGGAGAAGGTGGTCAACCTTCTGCGCTGCGCCTGGGCGGGAAGCCAGCGCTACGGCGCACTGGTCTGGAGCGGGGATATCCATTCCGACTGGGAAACGCTGCGCCGTCAGGTCTGCGCGGGCCTGAACATGGGAATCGCCGGAATCTCCTGGTGGACCACGGACATCGGCGGCTTTTCCGGCGGCAATCCGCTTGATCCGGCCTTCCGTCAGCTTCTGGTGCGCTGGTTCGAGTGGGGCTGCTTCTGTCCGGTGATGCGTCTGCACGGAGACCGGGTTCCGTCCACGCCGTTAAAAAATCAGGCGGGAGAGACGCTCAATCCCACCGGAGCGGCGAACGAGGTGTGGAGCTTCGGGGAAGAGAATACGGATACGCTGGTAAAATACATCCGTTTCCGTGAGGCGATGCGCCCCTATACAAGACGGGTGATGGAGGAGGCTCATACCCTTGGCCGTCCGGTGATGCGTCCCATGTTCTATGAATTTCCGGATCAGGAATGCTGTTGGGATATGAAGGAACAGTATATGTTCGGAAGCGATATTCTGGTGGCCCCCGTCCTCTACGAAGGACAGACGAAGCGGGAGGTTTACCTGCCCGCGGGAGCAAAGTGGACATGCGTGCATGACGGAAAGGTGTACGAAGGAGGACAGACCGTCACCGCCGACGCGCCCCTTGAGGTGATTCCCGTATTTTTAAGAGACGGGAAGCTTTCAGAGCTGGTGGGACTGATCTGAGAAAGATAAAAAAGTGTGCGCCCTGATGCGGGACGCATCATGCGCACCACTCGCGCCGAGCGCGGTTGCCTTCAGGCAACATCTACCTTGTGCGCGAGTGCGCATCAACGTCTTGTATAAAAGTTTTATCTTCCTGACAGCTCAAAGCACAGCGATATCAGCACCGGCACAAAAGCCGAGCAGATCGCGCCGTTTAATACGGAAAGGATCACCGTTTCCTCATTGGTATATTTGATCATCAGCGGCAGGGTGGTGTCCTCGCTGGTCGCGCCAGCCGCCGCGATGCAGGCATAATAGTTCAGACGGGACAGAAGAGGGATGCTGAAAAAGGAAAACAGCTCCCGCATCAGATTGCTTAAGAAAGCGATGCTTCCCATCTGTACGCCCAGCAGGTTTTCCAGGGTGATGCCGGACAGGCTGTACCAGCCGAGACCGCTCGCCACCGCTGCACCGTCGAAAATGCTCCGCCCGGTCAGAATGCCGCAGACCGCGCCTCCCAGAAGGGAGCCGAGAATCACGCCAAAGGGAATGATGAATATTTTCACATGATACTGCCGGATGCTGCGGAGCAGCCCGTGATGCAGGCCGATGCTGATTCCCACCGAAAACATGAGCACGTATAAAACCAGATCCTTGTGGGTGGAAAGGGCGGAAAGAAACCAGTTATCCATTCCGGATGTGCCGCACAGAATGCCGGCAAAGAGGGCAAGAAGCGCGATGACGATCATGATGCCTTATCCTCCCCGTTTTTCAGATTCTTTTTCCCTTTCCCGGCGCAGGGAAAGTTTCTGGTGAGAAAGATGACGATCAGAATGGACGCCGCTGTCGGTATGGCGAAGAACAGAAGGCTGTCCAGTCCCAGAGACAGAAGATTGTCAAGCAGGTCCTCCTTCCGGCCCAGCGTTACACCCATGGCAAAAATCAAAAGCGCGGTGCAGATGGTCTGCAGAAGCTCGTTACCCTTCCTGAATTTTTCTGAAAAAAAGAATTTTCCCACGAGAATTCCCGCACACATCACACATATGGTTATCATCTGTAAGCCTCCTGAACAATAAAATCCGCAAGACATCATTCTATATAGTTTGGACCTGGAAGTCAACCGTTTTTCCTGCGGTACTGATCCGGGGAGAGGCCATATTTCCTGCGGAAGGCTTTGCTTAAGTGGAACTCGTCGCAGAAACCGAAGTTCAGAGCGGTTTCATGCAGCTTGACGCCGGGCTGTGTCAGAAGAAACTGGCGCACCATTTCCAGCTTCAGATCCATCTGATAGGCATGGAGAGTCTTGCCGTAGGCTTTTTTGAAATGATTGGTCAGCGTGCGTTCGCAGACATAGAATCGGTTCGCCAGTTCCTTCCCTGTAAAAAAAGTCTGGGGTGTGGATTGAATCAGGCGGGAGACTTCCTCTGCCAGGGTGGCGGCGCCGGACAGGCTTTCTCCCTTTTCCTGCTGTTCCTGAAGTTCGCACAACAGCAGGTTGAACAGAAGCGAAAGCTTCTGCTCTTTCAGATCAGAGTCTGTCCAGCTCTCCGAAATAATTTCCTCAAAGAGCGACCGGATGCGCGGCGTATCCTGGCAATGGATCAGACTGGAAAAAGCGGTCAGACCGTCTGGCGGGGGGCCCGGAGCGGCAGAAGCAGCGATGGACGCATCCGTGTTTGCAGTCAGTTCCTCCGACAGGGGCTTTACATGAATATACATGTGCCGGTTATGGGGGGAGCAGGGAGAGATGCCATAATGATGCCGGCCGGCGGGAAGGATGAGAAGATCGTCCGAACGCATTCGGAAGGTTTCCTTTGGCCCGCCTGCGGGATATTCTTCACCGATTTCCCATGTGCCGTCCAGCATATAGAGAAAGTCATGTTCTTTCAGCATACGGTCCGGATGCGGAGTGGGATGGATCATGGTGATATGATTGGCAGAGACGATCTGCCGGTTTTGCAGAAAATGAAAATAGACACTCATGGCTGACCTCATGCCGGTGTGTCAGCGGCCGGCAGGCCGCCGCCGGCCTCCTTTTGAATGGTTTTTCCACATTATACATGCTGCTTTCCAAAATGGCAATGGAAACGCGGAAGAGTTCCTGATAGTATGGCAATGAATGGAGGGACAGCAGATACCGCCTGCGGCGGCAGAAGTCCATGATTGAAATGCTGCCTGCGGCAGCGGAAAGGTAGGGTAAGATGAATCAGAAGGAATACAGCAGTCCGATTTCCCTGAGAAAGGTGCAGGTGACGGACGAATTCTGGAAAAATGAGATGGAACTGGTGAGAAAGGAGGTCATTCCCTATCAGTGGGAGGCGTTAAACGACCGGATCCCGGATGCGGACCCCAGCTTTTCCATGCGTAATTTTAAGGTGGCGGGAAGGCTGAACGCCAGAAGGAAGGCGGAGGGCGACGCTTACCGTCCTGTGAAATGGCCGCTGGAGTTTCAGCCTCTTCCGGATGACATGAATCATCTGGAGGAACGGTTTTACGGCTGCCTGTTTCAGGACAGCGACTTTTCCAAATGGATCGAGGCGGTGGGCTATTCCCTTACCCAGCATCCGGACCCGGAACTGGAAGCGACGGCGGATGAGGCCATTGATATCGTCTGTGCCGCCCAGTTGGAAAACGGCTATCTGGATACCTACTATATCATCAGTGATCAGGATCAGATTTTCACCAATCTGAAGGATAACCATGAGCTGTACTGTTTCGGTCATCTGACGGAAGGAGCGGTGGCCTACTATCAGGCCACAGGAAAGGATAAACTCCTGAAGGCCGCCGAGCGGTATGCGGATTATATTTCCTCCTGTTTCGGTCCGGAAGAAGGAAAGAAAAAGGGCTATCCCGGCCATGAGATCGCGGAAATGGCTCTGGTGCGCCTGTATGAGCAGACCGGGGAGAAAAAATATCTGGAACTGAGCCGCTTTTTTGTGGACCAGCGGGGAACCAGACCCTATTATTTCGATCTGGAGCAGCCTGACCGGGTGAAAAAGGGACATGAAGAGGAACAGCGTTATGCCTACAATCAGGCGCATCTGCCGGTCCGACAGCAGGAGGAAGCGGTGGGGCACGCGGTGCGTGCGGTTTATCTCTATTCCGGGATGGCGGACGTGGCCAGGCTGACCGGAGATGAAAGCCTGTTCGCAGCCTGCGAAAGACTCTGGGAGAACATGACCCGGAAAAAGATGTACATTACGGGCGGCATCGGCGCTACCCATATCGGAGAGGCCTTTTCCTTCAATTATGACCTCCCCAATGACACCGCCTATGCGGAGACCTGCGCTTCCATCGGGCTGGTATTCTTTGCCAGGAGAATGCTGCAGATCAAAGCGGACAGCCGCTATGCGGATGTGATGGAGCGGGCGCTCTATAACGGCGTTTTAAGCGGTATGGCGCTGGATGGAAAGAGCTTTTTCTATGTAAATCCCCTGGAAAGCCTTCCGGAGGCCTGCCATAAGGATGAGAGAAAATTTCATGTGAAGCCTGTCCGCCAGAAATGGTTCGGCTGCGCCTGCTGCCCGCCCAACATTGCAAGGCTCGTCAGCTCCATCGCTTCCTATGCGTACACACAGTCGGCGGATACGCTGTATGTCCATCTGTATATGGGCAGCGTGCTGGAATGCGAGTTCGGCGGGAAAAAGGCAGACATCCGCATCACTTCCGGTTTCCCCTGGAATGGAAAGGTTTCTGTGGAACTGAAACTGGAGGAAAAGGCTGAATTTACGCTGGCGCTGCGCATCCCCGGCTGGTGTGAGGGCTACACGGTGAATGGAAAACCGGGCGCTGTGGAAGCTTCGTCTGCCACAGAAGCTGACGGAACCGTGAAGGACGGTTATCTTTACCTGCACAGGACCTGGAGAGACGGAGATCGGCTGGAGCTGGATTTTCCCATGACTGTCCGTATCATGGAAGCGGACAGCAGAGTGCGTGAGGATATCGGCCGGGCAGCTGTGACCAGAGGACCCGTGGTCTACTGCATGGAAGAAGCGGACAATGGCAAAGATCTGTATCTGTGTGCGCTTCCGGAGGAGACCGTGGCAGTGGAGGAAAAGAGCGATATTCTGGGTGTCCCTGTGGTGAAGGTCATCGTGGACGGACTCCGCCGGGAACAGGAGCCGGAAGAGGAACAGATGCAGTCGGAACTCTATCATGTTCGTCACAGAGCAAAATACGAAGCCGCAAAGCTTACCTTCGTTCCCTATTTCGCCTGGGCAAACCGGGGAGAGGGCGAAATGCAGGTGTTCGTGAGAGAAAAATAATGCCGCAAATGCCGGAAGATGTGGAAAGCTGTTATCCGCCGCCTGTTGAAAAACGGACGGCGGATTTCCTCTTTTTTTCCCCTGCAGGTAGGGGATTGCCTTTTTTGAAAACCCAACGTATAATAGGGATGCAAATTTGGAAGGGTTTCTTTTTCAAGGAAAGGATTTAAGAAAATGAAAGACACACGTACGGGCAGGAGATACGGCCTCATGACTGCAGCTTTTGCAGCCGGGATGCTGATTCTCCTGCCTCTGTCGGTACGCGCGCAGGAAGTTCAGCCGGCGGTTACGGCTGAGAACCATACGGAAGAGACGATGGAACAGCCGGAGGATATCATCTTCGTTGGGGATTCCCGTTTCGTACAGATGAAGAATGCTGTAGGGGAGAATCCCTACCGCTGGATCGCCAAGGGTTCCCAGGGCTATGACTGGTTTGTCGAGGAAGCTGTAGCGCAGATTGATGCCGCCGTGCAGAGCGGGACGAAGATTCTGATCAATTTCGGGGTCAATGATGTGGCTAACGAGGCGGCCTATGCCGAACTGGTGAACCGCAAGGCAGCAGAATGGGAAGCTCTGGGGGCGGAGGTTTACTATTCCTCTGTCAACCCGGTTGAGGACGGCCGTTATGTCACAAAGGAGAAGGTGGCAGACTTCAATGCAGGCCTGCAGGAGGATCTGGACGCGACGGTGGAGTGGATTGACAGTTTTTCCTGGCTGGTGGAAGAAGGATATACGCTGACGGACGGGCTTCATTTTTCCAGTGATACTTACGAAAAACTGTACGCATTTTATCTGGATAAACTGACGCAGAACGGGTAAACCGCTGCAGAAAGGAAATACTGATGAAAATCATTATCGCAGGCTGCGGAAAGGTTGGCTATATTCTGGCCGAGCAGCTCAATGAAGAGGGACATGAGATTACCATTATCGATACGAACGAGGAGAAGATCAACATGGTGGGTAATCTTCTGGATGTGATGTGCATTCAGGGAAATGCAACCAGCTACCATGTGCAGGAAGAGGCCGGCGTGAAGGAGGCAGACCTGCTGATTGCGGTGACCAACAAGGATGAGGTAAATCTTCTGTGCTGTCTGATCGCGAGAAAGGCAGGACACTGCCAGACCATTGCCAGGGTGCGTGATCCCGGCTATTATGCGGAAATCGGATTCATTAAAGAGGAACTGGGGCTGTCCATGGCCATCAACCCGGAACTGGCCGCAGCAGCGGATATCGCAAGGCTGATTCAGATTCCCTCCGCCATGGAGGTGGATACCTTTGCAAAGGGGAAGGTGGATCTGGTACGCTTCCGGATTCCGAAGGGCTCCGCATGGGGAGGAAAGAAGATCATCGATGCCAGCAAAAAGGTGGGAGGAAATCTGCTGATCTGTGTGATTGAGCGGGAAAATCATCAGGTGCTGATTCCGGATGGAAATGTGGTGTTGCATGAAGGGGATTATATTTCCGTGATTGTGCCGCCGGACCGGATGAAGGCTCTGTTTTCCAGCATCGGAATCGAAAGCAGGATGATTCATGACGTGATCATTGCGGGCGGCGGCAGGCTGGCCTATTATCTGGCGAAACAGCTCCTGCAGTCCAGAATTCAGGTGCGCATTATTGAAAACAACCGGGCCAGGTGCGACGAGCTGAGCGAGCTCCTTCCGAAAGCCATGATCATCTACGGAGACGCTACGGATACGGATCTGTTAAAGGAGGAAGGGCTGGAGAGCGCGGATGCCTTTGTATCCCTTACCGGCGTGGATGAGGAAAACGTGATGCTGTCCTGTTATGCGGGGAGAGTGTCCAAAGCCAAGATCATCACCAAGATTACCAAAATCAGCTATGGAGGCATCATCGACAGCTTTGATGTGGGAAGCATTGTCAGCCCCAGACATCTGACGACGGAGCTGATCAGCCAGTATGTGCGCTGCATGCAGAATTCCATGGGGAGCGCTGTGGAGGCCGTTTATCGAATGGTGGATAACAAGGTGGAGGCATTGGAGTTTTCCGTAAAGAAGGGGGCGAAGGTCCTTGACATTCCCCTTGCGGAAATGAAGCTGAAGGACAACCTGCTTTTGTGCAGTATTGTAAGAAGGGGAAGGATCATTCTTCCCTCCGGGCAGGACAGAATTCAGGCCGGGGATACGGTGATCGTTGTCACGACGCACAAGGGACTGGATGAGATTGAAGATATTCTTGCCTGAAAAAGGAAATGCGGAATCGAGGGATCATTTCATGAATTACAGAAGCATTACATATATTCTTGGGTGGATCATGCGGGTAGAGGGAGTGTTTCTGCTTCTGCCCGTGATCGTCGCTCTGATCTATGGCGAAGACATCTGGACGATTTATCTGGTGTGCGCTTTCCTGACGCTTGCCATCGGCGTGCTGCTTTCCCTGAAGCGGAGCGGAAATTTTCGGCTTTTTGCGAGGGAAGGGTATGTGTCTGTCGCACTGGGATGGGTGATGATGAGTCTGATCGGCGCGCTCCCTCTGTGGATTACAGGGGATATCCCCCACTTTGTGGATGCGCTGTTTGAGATCATTTCCGGTTTCACAACCACAGGCTCCAGTATTCTGGTGGATGTGGAGGCCCTTTCCAGCGGCGGCATGTTCTGGCGCTGCTTTTCTCACTGGATCGGCGGCATGGGCGTGCTGGTATTCCTGCTTCAGATCATTCCTCTTTCCAGCGGCCAGACCATGTATCTGATGCGGGCGGAAAGCCCGGGGCCTTCGGTGAGCAAGCTGGTTCCAAGAGTGCGCGAGACGGCGCTGGTGCTGTATGGCATTTATATCGCGATGACGGCGCTTGAGATTTTTTTCCTTCTGATCGGAGGCATGCCTCTTTTTGATACCCTGTGTACCACCTTCGGCTCCGCAGGAACCGGAGGCTTTGCCATCTGGTCCGACAGCATGGCCAGATACAGCCCTTATCTTCAGATTGTGGTCACCATTTTCATGTTCCTGTTCGGCGTGAATTTCAGTTTTTATTATCTGCTTCTGACAAAGCGGGTGAAGGAAGCCTTCCAGATTGAGGAAGTGAAGGCCTATTTCGGTATTTTTGCGGCGGCTACCGTGCTGATTGCCCTGAACATCCTCTCCCAGGTGGGAAATCTTGCAGACAGCTTCCGGCATGCGGCCTTCCAGGTTTCTTCCGTCATGACGACGACCGGCTTCGCCACTACGGATTTTAATAAGTGGCCGGAATTTTCCCGGACGCTTCTGGTGCTTCTGATGTTCATCGGTGCCTGCGCGGGCAGTACCGGCGGCGGAATCAAGGTTTCCAGAATACTGATCTACTTAAAGACCATCAAAAAGGAACTGGCATTCCTGGTTCATCCCAGAAGCGTGAAGGTGGTCATGATGGACGGAAAGCGGACGGAGCACACGGTGGTGCGGGCGGCAAACATTTTCCTCATCACCTATCTGGGAATTCTTGCCCTTTCCATTCTTGTGGTGAGTCTGGACGGCAGCGATTTTACCACCACGGTGACCGCGGTGATCACGGCTCTCAACAATGTGGGGCCGGGCCTGTCCCTGGTGGGGCCTATGGGAAATTTCGCTTTTTTTTCAGACCTGTCCAAATTTGTGCTGATGTTCGATATGCTGGCCGGACGGCTGGAGATCTTTCCGCTGCTGCTTCTGTTTGTCCCCTATACCTGGAAAAAATGATTGCGCATCTGCATGGAGGGATGCTATAATTTTGCCAGACAGGACTGGCAGAAAAGGTGCCGGTTAGAAAAGAAAAAGAATGGAGGATGTTATGCGCAGAATTTTGCTGAAGCTGAGCGGGGAGGCCCTCGCAGGCGATAAAAAGCACGGCTTCGATGAAGAGACGGTGAGAAAGGTCGCCGCCCAGATCGCCGAAGTCGTAAAGGGCGGCGTGCAGGTCGGAGTTGTGATCGGCGGCGGCAACTTCTGGAGGGGAAGAACCAGCGAGAACATGGACCGGACCAAGGCGGATCAGATCGGGATGCTGGCCACGGTCATGAACTGTATTTATGTATCCGAAATGTGCAGAGCTGAAGGCCTTCAGACCGCAGTTTTCACGCCGTTTGCCTGCGGTTCCTTCACGAAGCTGTTTTCCAAGGACGAAGCGGTAGCCTGTATGGAAGCGGGAGGAGTGGCCTTCTTTGCGGGTGGAACCGGACATCCCTATTTTTCCACGGATACGGGCGTCCTGCTGAGAGCCATTGAAGTGGAGGCGGATGTGATCCTGCTCGCCAAGTCCATCGATGGCGTATATGACGACGATCCGGCGAAGAATCCGGCGGCGAAGAAGTATGACGAGGTTTCCATTGATGAGGTGATTGCCAGAAACCTGCAGGTGGTTGACATGACCGCCTCCATCCTGGCGAGGGACAACCATATGCCCATGTGGGTATTTGGACTGAATGAGGAAAACAGCATCGTCAATACCTTAAACGGCAGCTTCCACGGCACGAAGGTAACCGTCTGAGCCTGAAAGGACGGAGGATGACAGAAAAAAGGCGGCTGCAGAGCTGCCCCAAAAGCCGCCTGCGCGGCAGAATGAGAGGAATATAGAGGATGAATGAAAAATTACAGCAGTTTGACAGCAAGATGAAGAAGACCTGCGAGCATCTGGAAGCGGAATTTTCCACGATCCGCGCCGGACGCGCCAATCCCCATGTGCTTGATAAGATCAAAGTGAATTATTACGGATCTCCCACGCCCATTCAGCAGGTGGGAAACATCACGGTTCCCGAACCCAGAATGATTCAGATCGCTCCCTGGGAGAAATCTCTGATCAAGGAGATCGAGAAGGCGATCATGGCTTCCGATGTGGGAATTACGCCTTCCAATGACGGAAATGTGATCCGTCTCGTTTTCCCTGAGGTGACGGAGGAGCGCAGAAAGGCTCTGGTGAAGGATGTGAAGAAGAAGGGCGAGGAGAGCAAGGTCGCCGTCCGCAACATCCGCAGGGATGGAAACGACGCCTTCAAGAAGATGGCTAAGGAAGATGTTTCCGAGGACGAGATCAAGGAGCTGGAGAACGAGCTTCAGAAGCTGACCGACAAGTACATCAAGGAAGTGGATAAGCTGGTAGAGGAGAAGTCCAAAGAAATCATGACCGTGTAGGAATTTCGTCTGAGCAATATGAGGGGCAGGCAGGGAGCTTGTCCCTTTTTGTTCTACGGCAGGAAAGCCCTTTTCCTGTCGTCACTTTCGGGCGGCGGGAAATGATTTAGTGGCGATGAAGAAATGGAGAGTAAAATGTCGGAAAGAAAAATACCGAATCATGTGGCAATCATTCTGGATGGAAACGGAAGATGGGCGAAGGCGAAAGGAATGCCGAGAAACTACGGGCATGTTCAGGGGGCGAAGCGGGTGGAGGACATCTGCGAGGAGGCTTACCGGATGGGCATTAAGTATCTGACGGTGTACGCTTTTTCCACGGAGAACTGGAACCGGCCCCAGGATGAGGTGGACACGCTGATGGGGCTTCTGCGCAATTATATGAAGACCTGTTTAAGAACCGCGGCCAAGAACAATATGTGCGTCCGGGTGCTTGGAGATAAGACCAGGCTGGATGAGGATATCAGAAACCGGATCGACCAGCTGGAGAAATCCACCCGGGCAAACAGCGGTCTGCATTTTCAGATTGCCTTAAATTATGGCGGCAGGGATGAAATCTGCCGGGCCGTACGCAGCCTGGCGAAACAGGTACAGGAAGGAACGCTTGCGCCGGAGGAGATCGACGAGGAGCGGATCAGCAGCACGCTGGATACGGCAGGACTTCCTGAACCGGATCTTCTGATCCGTACCTGCGGGGAGCAGCGCATCTCGAATTTCCTGCTGTGGCAGCTGGCCTATACGGAGTTTTACTTTACGTCCGTGGCCTGGCCGGATTTTACGAAGGAAGAATTGGAAAAGGCTGTGGAGGCATATAATCATAGAGACAGACGGTACGGGCTTGTAAAGGATGTATAAGACAGAAGACGTACGAGGAGGAAGGATATGTTCTGGATAAGACTGAGAAGCAGCATAATTCTGGTGATCGCCGCACTCTTTCTGCTGCTGACGGGAGGATGGGTGCTGGCGGCCGGACTGTTCGTCCTGTCCCTGATTGCGTTCCGGGAGCTGATGCGCGCCGCGAAAGCGGGGCGGCAGACGGATGAAGGGAAGGAAGCGGGCAAAGGCCGCTTCGGAATTCTGGAATGGATCGGCTTTCTCGGAACCGCCGTCTATTATACAGTCCTTCTGCTGGAGGCGGAGCCCGTTTACTGGCTGGGCGTTCTGGGACTGGTATTTCTCGGGATGATGGCGGCCTATGTGGTCACCTTCCCGTCTCTGCAGGCAGGGCAGGTGATGACCGCTTTTTTCTGTTTCTTCTACGGCCCCGTCCTGTTTTCCTTCATCTGGCTGACCAGAGAGCTTCCGGGCGGCATTTATATGGTCTGGCTGATCTTCATCAGCTCCTGGATCTGCGATACCTGCGCCTATCTGTCCGGAATGGCGCTGGGAAAGCATAAACTGACCCCGGTGCTGAGCCCGAAAAAATCCGTGGAGGGTGCTGTCGGCGGCGTTCTTGGCTCCGCCCTGGTGGGCGCCCTGTTCGGATATCTGTTCCTGAACCGGCTGTTTGAGGGACAGAACATGGTCTGGATCTGTGCGCTGATCTGCGGCGCCGGGGCGGTGATTTCACAGATCGGAGATCTGGCGGCCTCGGGCATTAAGAGGAATCACGGAATCAAGGATTACGGGAAGCTGATTCCCGGCCACGGCGGAGTGATGGACCGGTTTGACAGTGTGCTTTTTACGGCGCCCATTATTTACTATCTTGCCATTCTTCTGATACGTTTTGAATAGAGAGGGAATACTGTAATGAAGAAAATCGCAATTCTGGGTTCCACCGGATCCATCGGAACCCAGACACTGGAAATCGTAAGAGAAAATCCGGATCTGAAGGTGACGGGACTTGCGGCCGGAAGCAATGCGGCCCTGATGGAAAAACAGATCCGGGAGTTTGGACCGGATACTGCAGTCATGTGGAGTGAGAAGGCCGCCGAAGATCTGAAAAATCGAGTCAGCGATCTGAACGTCCGTGTGCTGTGCGGCATGGACGGACTGCTGGAACTGGCGGCAATGGACGGCTATGAGGTGCTGGTGACGGCGGTGGTGGGAATGATCGGAATTCGTCCCACCATCGCGGCCATCGAGAGCGGAAAGACCATCGCGCTTGCCAACAAGGAGACGCTGGTGACGGCCGGACATCTGATCATGCCCCTGGCGAAGAAGCACGGCGTGTCCATTCTGCCGGTGGACAGCGAGCACAGCGCCATCTTCCAGTCTTTAAACGGAGAGGATCCGGGACGGGTTTCCAAAATCCTGCTCACGGCTTCCGGCGGGCCTTTCCGCGGAAAGAGCAGGCAGGAGCTTTCTTCCATGACGGTGGAGGATGCGCTGAAGCATCCCAACTGGTCCATGGGAAAAAAGATCACGGTGGATTCCTCCACGCTGGTGAACAAGGCGCTGGAGGTGATGGAGGCCTGCTGGCTGTTCGGAGTCGGCCTGGATCAGATCCAGGTGGTGGTCCATCCCCAGAGTATCATTCATTCCGCGGTGGAATATGTGGACGGCGCGGTGATCGCCCAGCTGGGCCTGCCGGACATGAAACTGCCGATCCAGTACGCCCTGTTCTATCCGGACAGACGGCCCATGAAGGGGGAGAAGCTGGATCTGTTCGATGTCGCCACCCTCACCTTCGAACGGCCGGATACGGAAACCTTCCGGGGGCTTTCCCTCGGGCTTCGGGCTGCCGGAGAGGGCGGCAGCATGCCCACCGTATTCAATGCGGCGAATGAAAAGGCGGTCGCCCTGTTCTTAAACCGGCAGATCGGCTTCCTATCCATTGCGGAGCTGATTGAAAAGTGTATGGATCATCACCGCAGGATAGAGAATCCGAGTTTGGAACAGATCCTGCAGACAGAGGCAGAAACCTATGAATATATAGAAAGCATCAAAGCATAAAGGAGACTGAGATTCATTGACAACTGTAATTCTGTTCATCATTGTATTCAGCGTGATCGTCATCGCCCATGAGCTGGGACATTTTCTCCTGGCGAAGGCGAACGGCATCACCGTGGTGGAGTTTTCCGTCGGCATGGGGCCGAAGCTGCTCCACTTCAGCAAGGGGGGAACCGAATATTCGCTGCGCCTGCTTCCCATAGGCGGCGCCTGTATGTTTGAGGGGGAGAGCGGTCTGGAGGAGGATCAGGGAACGCTTTCCGACGGCGCGTTTCCCAAAGCGAAGGTCTGGGCCAGAATCTCCACGGTGTTCGCGGGACCGTTCTTCAATTTCATTCTTGCCTGGCTGTTCGCCATGTTTGTGGTGTGGTATGCGGGAAGCGACAGGCCGGTGATCCAGGATGTGATGGACGGTTATCCGGCTCAGGAGGCAGGCATGCAGAGCGGGGACGTGGTCACCCGTCTGAACGGCGAACGGATTTATCTGGGAAGGGAAATCGACCTTTATACCATGGCGAATCCGGGCAGGACCGTGACGGTGGAATATCTGCGGGATGGAGAGCGGCGCACGGCGACGCTGGTTCCGGAATACGACGAGACGGAAGGAAGGTATCTGCTGGGCTTTCAGGGCTTTACAGAGTATGTGGACTGCCGGAATGCGGGAGTTTTCAAATATGCCTATTATGAAGTGCGCTATGGACTGAAAATGACGGTCAAGAGCATCGGCATGCTTCTGACCGGAAAAGCCGGGGTGGACGACGTATCCGGGCCTGTGGGAATGGCACAGATGATTGGAGAGGTGCAGCAGCAGGCGGCGCCGTACGGGCCGCTGGTGGTGGCCCTTAATATCGTCAACATCGCCATGCTGTTAAGCGTCAACCTGGGCGTGGTCAATCTGCTTCCCCTTCCGGCGCTGGACGGGGGAAGGCTGGTCTTTCTCCTGGTGGAGGCCGTGCGCGGAAAGCCGGTGCCGCCGGATAAGGAGGGCATGGTGCACTTTGCGGGCTTCGTTCTTTTGATGGTGCTGATGGTGGTCGTCATGTTCAACGACATTTCCCGGCTGTTGAGATAAAACGGCGGGAAAGCAGGAGAGAAAAGGGGGAACACATGAAAAAAAGAGAAACAAACGGAATCTTTTGGAAAAACAGGAGGGATGGCGGACGCCGGACGGGCAGGCGGCTTCTTGCGGGGCTCTGTGCGGCCCTCCTTCTGGCGGCGGCCCCGGCGGCCGGCGCGCAGGCGGAGGAGCTGCCTGCCGGGTATGTGAGAAGCATCTATACCAACGAGCCCGTGACGGCTGCGCAGGCGGGGCAGCGGCCCATTGCGGTGATGATGCCGACGGACAGGGCGGCTCAGCCATCCTATGGCATCGGACATGCAAAGGTGCTTTACGAGATCATGGAGGAGGGGGAAATTTCCAGACAGCTTGCCATCATCGACGACTGGCAGGGACTTCCCCGGATCGGGAACATCCGGAGCTGCCGGGCCTATTATCTGCCCATCGCCACGGAATGGGATCCCATTCTCATCCATTTCGGGGGCGTGTGGTATATGCGCGACCGGATCAGCCTGCCGGACATCAACAATCTGTCCGGAACCTACGAATACGGGACGGGCGGAAGCGCGCCGGGCGCGGACAAGTTCTTCCGAAGCTCGGACAGGAGGGCGCCGCACAACGCTTACATCAGTGCGGCAGGCATTACGGAGGCCTGCGCCCAGCTCGGTTATTCCCTGACCATCCGGCCGGGATATTACAGCGCGAAGCATTTCAGCTTCGCGGAAGGGGTCAATACGCTGGCCCAGTATGGAGCGGGCGCCGCTTCGGCAAATGTGATTGACCTGTCGAACATTTTCCCTTATACGCGGACAGGCTTTAGCTATAATCCCGCGACAGGACTGTATGATAAGACCATTCACGGCGGAGCCCATAAGGATGCCGACGGCACACAGCTTTCCTTCGCGAATGTGATCGTTCAGAACACGTCATGGATGCCCGTGGATGAAAAAGGCTATCTGGCCTTTGTCAACTATGACACCACGCAGGATGGCTGGTATTTCACAAAGGGAAAATGCATTCATATCACCTGGCAGAAGACGGCGGACTACAGCCCTACCCGGTATTTTGACGATGCGGGAAACGAGATTCAGCTGAACCAGGGAAAGACCTACATAGCGGTTGCACAGGCAGGCAGACTGCCGGTATTTTCATAAGCGGAAGGACTTTGGCGGCGCATCCGCGCCGCCGGTTCTTCTCTGTCTTTCTGGAAGAAACAGCTTTGGGGCGGGAATTTCTTCCACTTTCTTTCAACATTTCTTTTTTCTTTTTCTATTGATCTCATTTTTATTATTTTACCATTTTGTATTTGAGAATATTCATGTCTGTCAGCGGGCCGGACGGCACGGGAAAGGAGGCGTGCATGACGACAGAAAGGTACAGAATTCTGAGGAAGCTGGGAGAGGGAGGCTGCGGGCGGACCTATCTGGTGCGGGACAGAAAGCTTGGCAAGCTCTGGGCAATGAAGGAGTGGAAGCCGGAAGCAGAAATGGAGGATGGAACCGGGGAAAACAGCGGGGAAGAGGAATTCCGAATCCTGCGGGAGCTGGACAGCCCCTGCTTTCCGCGCCTTGTGGAATATTTCTGGAAAGACGGAAAGCGGTATCTGGTGATGGACTGGGTACAGGGGCAGACCCTGGAGGAGAAGCTGATCCAGGATGGTCCCTTCGGCTGGAGGGAGGCTGCAGACTGCGCGCTTCAGCTTTGCGGAGCGCTGGAAAAACTGCATGGGGGAAAGCCTGCCATTCTGCATCTGGATCTGAAGCCCTCAAACATCATCCTCACGCAGGACGGTCCCCGTCTGATCGATTTCGGAAGCGCCGTACTTGCGGGCGAAAGGGAAAACGAGTCCGGAAAGAAACGTGTTCCGGCCATAACGCCGGGATTTGCGGCGCCGGAGCTGTATGAGGACGGAAAGGCGGATGCCGGAAGTGATGTTTACAGCCTCGGAGTGGTGCTGCAGGTGATGCTTACCGGAAAGAAACCGCAGGCGGAGCCGGAAAAACCGGAGGGCGTGCCGGAGCAATTGTGGAAAATTGCAGAATGTGCACTGCGCGGGGACAGAAAAAAGCGGTTTTCAGACGCGGGTGAAATGGAAAAGGCGCTGGAAAGCTTTCTGGAAAAGGAAGAGGGAAAGCGGTCTGAAAAACGCTGGCGGAGAAGAGCAGGGTTCGTTCTTCTTGGGGCGGTTCTCAGCATGCTTCTGTGCTTTCCGGCAGTCTGGAATCGGGGAGGCAGAGCCGATTCCTTCCCGAAGGGACAGGAGGCGGGCAAGGAGGCTCTCTGTTCCGGAAAGCGGCTTGCAGCCTTTTCTCAAGGCTCGGTATGGAGAATGGTACGACAGGAGGACGAGAAGGGGAGACTGCTGGGCATCCGGCACGATTTCGAAAATGCGATTCGAAGGGCAGCAGGGAAACGGTCGGAAATTTTGTCGAAAAATGCAGACGGCTTTCGCTGGTAATACGAAGAATTTTGACAAAAAATGCGGCTGTCTGTCCGTATAATGTTCCCATACCTAACAGGAGGTGAGAGGTGAAGTATATTGTCTACATAGACCGTCTGTTTTTGCTGCAGGCTGTGCAGACACTGGCGCTTCTCCTCCTGACCGGGGCCTTTCTGAACTGGCGTGCGCCCTCTGTTGCCACGTCCATTTTCAGGCTGGTTTTGGGGTCAGGCGCGGAGGCGCTTTTTTTCTGTGCGGTATTTCTGCTGCCCGGAATCGGAAGCCTGCCCAAAAGGATTCTGCTCGCGGCCGGAACGCTGGCCGGGCTGCTTCTGATTTTTCGGATCCGCCTGCCCGGACTCCTGCTGCGGGCCGTCCTTTTTTACTGCACCGCGGGGTTTCTGCTCGCCGGAGTTATGTATGCGGTTCCCGAACTTTTCCGGGAAAGCGCGGCTGCAATCTCCGCTCTGATGCTGGCGGCAGCGTCGGGAACGGCTCTTTTCTGGAAACGGGAGAGAAGAAGGCGGGAACAGACGGTGGTGACGGCAGAACTGATCGAGGGTAATGTACGGATTGTGACAGAAGCGCTGATCGACAGCGGAAATACCCTGTATGACCCGATCGGCGGAAAACCGGTGAGCGTGGTGGAACGCGGTGTCCTGGAGGGGAGGATTGAACTGGAACGGCCGGAACGGTTCCGGCTGATCCCCTACCATACGCTGGGAAGCAGAGGGCTGATGCAGGCGATTGAAATTGAAAAGCTGAAGGTGAAGAGGGCGGGACAGGAGCTTCTGTTTGAACATGCACTTCTCGGCCTTTATAACGGGGAAGTGACACGAAACGGAAGCTACCGACTGATTCTGCACCCTGCACTGATGCAATGGGAATGCCGCCGCAGGCGGCACGGACATGACAGATTCAACGCAAAAGAACTTCGAAAATGAAGGCCGGTACGAACCGTTGGTTCGTACCAAAGAACAGCGGGCGCTGTTCTTTCACAGAATGAAATGCCGCCGGAGGCGGTAAAGGAGTAGGGAAGCATGATATTAAAAGTGGCAATGCCGGGGAAAATACAGTTTAAGATCATACGCAGGGATCCGGGATTCCTGCTTCCGGGACAGGGGGATATTCACTACATCGGCGGGGCGGAGGTTCTGCCTCCGCCGCTGGAGGCGGATAAGGAAAGCGAGATCATCGGAGATCTCGGAACGGAATATGAGAATGAGGCAAAATCCGTCCTGATCGAACACAATCTGCGGCTTGTGGTTTACATAGCGAAAAAATTTGATAATACAGGTGTGGGGGTGGAAGACCTGATTTCCATTGGAACCATTGGCCTGATCAAATCGATCAACACCTTCAAGCCGGATAAGAACATCAAGCTGGCTACCTATGCCTCACGGTGCATTGAGAACGAGATCCTCATGTATCTGCGCAGAAACAGCAAAACCCGTATGGAGGTGTCCATTGATGAACCGCTGAACGTGGACTGGGACGGAAACGAGCTTCTGCTTTCAGATATTCTCGGAACGGATGAGGATGTGATCTACCGGGATATTGAAACAGAGGTGGAAAAAAGCCTTCTGATGAAGGCCATCGACAGACTGACGGAACGGGAGAGAACCATTGTGAACCTGAGATTTGGTCTGAACACCCCGGACGGACAGGAGATGACCCAGAAGGAAGTGGCTTCCCTTCTCGGCATTTCCCAGTCCTACATTTCCCGGCTGGAAAAGAAGATTATGAAACGGCTGAAACGGGAGATGGTGCGCGAGTAGAAGCGGAATTCCAGATTTTACATCCCGCCGGATGGTATATTTGGGCGCAATTGTGAGAATTCTCTAATCATAGAAAATGAGATGGAGGATTCGGCAATGGCACTGAACAAGGTGGAAATCTGCGGGGTAAATACTTCAAAGCTGACGGTGCTCACCAATGAGGAAAAGGAGAAGCTGTTTGAGCGCATCCGGGAAGGGGACGAGGAGGCGAGACAGCAGTATATCAAGGGAAACCTCCGGCTGGTTCTCAGCGTGATCAAGCGCTTTTCCGCGAGCAGCGAGAACGTGGACGATCTGTTTCAGATCGGATGTATCGGGCTGATCAAGGCGATCGACAACTTCGATCCGACACTCAACGTAAAGTTCAGCACCTATGCCGTTCCCATGATTATCGGTGAAATCAGAAGATTCTTACGGGACAACAACGCTATCCGGGTGAGCCGTTCCCTGAAGGATACGGCCTACAAGGCAATCTACGCAAGAGAAAACCTGATGAAGCAGAACCAGAAGGAGCCGACCATCGCGGAGGTAGCGACGGAGATCGGAATCCCGAAGGAGGACGTGGTATATGCGCTGGACGCCATCCAGAATCCGATGAGCCTGTACGAGCCGGTGTATACGGATGGAGGAGACACGCTTTACGTGATGGACCAGATCAGCGATAAGAAAAACCGGGAGGAAGCCTGGGTGGAAAGCCTTTCCTTAAGCGAGGCGATGAAACGCCTGAACGAAAGGGAATACGAAATCATTTCCCTGCGCTTTTTTGAAGGAAAGACACAGATGGAGGTGGCGCAGATCATCGGTATTTCCCAGGCGCAGGTGTCAAGACTGGAAAAGAACGCGCTAAAGGTGATGAAAAATTATCTGACGGCATAAAGACGAAAAAAACTATAATATAACGAAATATACAACTATAAATGAGCAAATCCAAAATATTGCACAAAAGAAAGACACCCTCTGTAGAAG
>ERZ894229.682-NODE-682-length-24419-cov-29.5247_pt1 | contig 24419 bp, 25 predicted proteins | sample MGYA00380295_ERZ894229 | MGnify/ENA primary metagenome ERZ894229 (study PRJEB32331, sample SAMN06328479) | human gut metagenome | biome: human gut microbiome; feature: stool | host: Homo sapiens | collected 2014-09-17 ... | reverse complement strand
TTCAGAGCATCTTATTTTAGATATTTGACCTGTCTACTTGACAAGGGGCATATCAGCATCCGACGGCTCTCTGTAATTTTCTATACAATACCCATTATACAATGTTTAAGAACACAGTAATCAGACCGGAGTTTACCAGATTGATAAACAGGCTTCCCACCAGCGGCACGATGAAGAAGGCCGTGGGGGAGGAGCCGTATTTGGCGTCGATGACCTGCATGTTGGCCATGGCGGTGGGAACGGCGCCGAGGCCGAAACCGGTCTGGCCGACGGTCATGACGGCGGCGTCGAAGTTTTTGCCCATGAAACGGAAGGTGACGAAGATTCCGAAAATGGCCATGAGTACCATCTGGGCCAGCAGAATGACGATCATCGGAAGCGCCAGGTCAATTAACTGCCACAGCTTCATGGTCATCATGGAGAGGGCCAGGAATATCAGCAGGGAGATGTTGGAAATCATGGCGAGCTCCGGAAGCTTTAAATCCAGCTTTTCGTTGTGGTCGGCAATATTTCTCAGGATCGCGGCTGCGGTCATGGCTTCCACGGAGGCGGGGAACTCGACGCCGGTTTTCTCGAGAGCCCATGAGATCAGGGTTCCGATGCCGACGGTCAGGAGTACCTGGTAGGCGGCGGAGGTCATGCGCTTCTCGGTGACCTCGGCTTTCTCCTCGGCGTCGCCGAACATGATGGCGTTGGTGTCCTGGCTGGGCTTTAAGTTGTTGTGCTCGATCAGATAGCGGCCTACTGGGCCTCCTAAGAGCGCGCCGGCCACAAGGCCGAAGGTGGCAGCAGCGGTGGCGATGGTGGTTCCGGCCTCCAGCCCGGCATTCTCAAGAACCGGACCCCAGGCTGCGGCGGTTCCGTTTCCGCCCACCATGGGGATGGAGCCGCAGGCCAGGCCGACCAGCGGGTCAACGCCCATGACCTTGCAGATAATGACGCCCAGCCCGTTCTGGAACACCACCAGGATACTGGACAGAATCAAGAACACAATCACCTGCGGGCCGCCTTTTTTGAGCAGCTTCCAGCTGGCGGTGTAACCGATGCCGGCGTAGAACAGCAGGCTGAAAAATTCGTTGAAGGAGCTGTCCAGAGAGACCGTACAGACTCCGCTGACATTCAACACTGTGATGGCCACGGAGAAAATGACGCCGCCGACCACCGGTGTGGGAATACAGAATTTCCGCAGCACGGCCACGTGTTTCTTGATCAGATCGCCCAGCAGCAGCACCAGGACGGCGATGGCGATCGTATAATAAACGTTTAAGCTGATTTCAAACATATATGTACCCTCCTATTGATTCTTATTCACGGATCCGGCGAAACTTTACCCCCTTGTTTCATCAGACCTTCGGGACTCCGTTTTCCATGAGAACCTTGCCGTCGGCGACAATGGTTCCGTCTTTCATGATCACGTCGTAGTGGCAGGCCGCCTTCACGTTTCCGCCCAGTGTGATGCTGGTTCCGATTCCGATATGGCAGGTGCCGAAGACTCCTTCATCCTCCAGCATGAAGCCGCAGAAATGGCATTTCGGGTTTAAGCCCACGCCGTGCTCGGCGATGTTATAGACGTTGGGATCGTTTTTGGAGGCCAGATTGTCGGCCAGCATTTTCGCCTGCCGTCCGCCGGAGATATCGACGATGCGGCCATTCTCAACCTTTAACGTCACCGGCTCCTCCAGCACGCCGATCCCGATGTAGGGGATGCTTCCGTCCGCCACGATGACGCCGTTGGCCGTTCCCTCTAACGGGGATACGTTGGCCTCAACCGTGGGAAGCGTGGAGAACTGTCCCGGCTCCACCATGCAGTAGAGGTGATTTCCGCGGCGTCCCTTCGCCGAGTATTCCAGATGAGTGCCGCTGGGCGACGTGAGAACAATCTTCTCCGCTCCGGCCATTCCCTGGGCCATGGCGACACAGACCTTCTTGGCCTCCTCGAAATCGCCCTCAATTCCTCCGTGAATCATCATCTCCTCGGTAAAATGGGTGAGCACCAGCCCGCGGGATCCGGCGGCGATGGCTTCCTTGACCGCGTGGGTGTGGGTGATGGACTTTCCGACCACATTTAAGAACACATCGCTGGCCTTCATCGCGGCCGCAATCTCCTTCGGCGGCTCGTCGCCGTCCTGCTTTCTCGGCTCCATGATGCAGATGGCCGGCTCCGCGCCCACCCGGTAGACCTCCGTGGCCAGCGCCTGGGCGATGCTTAAGCGGGAAAGCTCTGTCACGATCAGCACCTGTTCCCCCGGCTGAACCTTTGCGCAGGTATTGACAACCTTGCTCGCACCTCTCGACATGTAAATGTTTTCCATAGACGTTCCTCCTTGTTTCCTGGTGTTCGTTGATGTTTGTTGCATATTCTATTTAATATATACTATATTCTATAGAATATGTTACCAAAAAACAAGCTGATAGATCGTCCTTTTTAAATATTTTTATTTATTCTCAATAAATTTTCTGCCATTTCCGATGTGCAGGGAGACGGCGTCCTGGGCTGCCTTCACATCCCGGGCCGCCAGCGCGTTCACAATCGCCCTGTGCTCTTTGTAAATTTCATGGCGGCGTTCAATGTTGCTGGATGAGTATTTCCGGTCCCGGCTGATGATTCCCTTTAAAGTATTCAGAAGATCATGCAGCATCCTGTTTCCGGAAAGCGTATAGAGATATGTGTCGAACTGCTGGCTGCTCTCGGCGATCACGGTGGTGTCCTCCGCGCTCCGGTACTGCTCGATCAGCTCATATAAATTTTCAATATCCTGGTCCTTTAGATTTTTGATGCACTCGGCCACCACCAGGCGCTCCAGCGCCTCGCGGCAGGCATAGGCCTCGGTGATCTCCCGCTGGTTTAACGTCTTCACAACCGCCCCGTGGTACGGGATAATCTCCACCAGCCCGTCGCTGGCCAGACGCCGGAAGGCCTCACGCACCGGCGTCGCGCTGACGTTCATCTGCTTCGCCAGATGCTGCTCTCTAAGCTCTGTTCCCGGCGCGATGCTTCCGTCCACGATTGAATCTACCAGACTCCGGTACACCTGCTCGCTGAGCGGGAGTCTGGAGACGCTGTTTACATTTTTATAGTTCATACTCTGTTATTTTTCTCCATGTATACAATATTTATATCTATGTTGATTGTAGCAGAAAATCCTGGGGAGTTTCAAGCGTTTGGGAAATTTTTAATTTGAATCAAAGCGCACAAAAGCCCCGGCGGTTCCCGTTCTGTCATCAGAGCCGGAACCGCCGGGGTTTTCAAAAATCGTTCTATATTTTTCTATCGGATCTCCTTCAGATACCTGCGCAGCGCATCCTGCCACTGGGGCAGACGCTCAAAGCCCATCTCTGTGAGCTTTTCCTTGCTGATGCGGCTGTTCATGGGCCGTCTGGCCTTCGCGGCGTAGGACGCGGAATCCGTGGGCGTCACCTTCACGTTGTCCATGCCGGCCTGCTTAAAGATCTCCACCGCGAACTCATACCAGCTGCAGAGCCCCTCGTTGGTGGCGTGGTAGCGGCCGTATTTGTCGGTGACGATCATGTCCACCAGAAGCCTTGCCAGGTCGTAGGTGTAAGTCGGCGAACCGATCTGGTCATCCACCACCGTCACCGCTCCCCGCTCCTCGCCCAGGCGGAGCATGGTCTTGATGAAATTCTTTCCGTTGACGCCGAATACCCAGGCGATGCGGACGATGAAATACTTCGTAAGGCGCTCCTCCACGGCCAGCTCGCCCAGATATTTGGACATGCCGTAGGCGTTTAACGGCTCCCGCTCGTCGTCCGGCTCCCAGGGCCGTACGCCCTGGCCGTTGAACACGTAGTCGGTGCTTATATACATCATCTTGATATCCAGATCGCGGCACACGTCGGCAATGTTGGCCGTGCCTTCGCCGTTGATCTTATTGCAGAGCTCCGCGTTATCCTCCGCGGCGTCCACAGCCGTGTAGGCGGCGCAGTGGATGACCGCGTCCACCTCTGCGTCCGTGATCACTCTGCGGCAGGCCGCCGGGTCGGTGATATCCATCTCGTCGATGTCCACGCCGATGCCAGTGATGCCTCTTTTTTCCAGCTCATTTACCACATCGTGGCCCAGCTGTCCTTTCGCTCCCGTCACCAATACTCTCATTATAATCTGTCTCCATACATTTTTTCAAAATAGCTGCTGTACTCGCCGCTTAAAATGTGCTTCCACCAGTCCTCGTTGTCCAGATACCACTGAATCGTCTGCGCGATGCCGGTGTCGAAGTTGTACTTCGGCTTCCAGCCCAGCTCTGTCTCGATCTTCGTCGGGTCGATGGCGTAGCGCATGTCGTGGCCCGGGCGATCCTTGACGTAACGGATCAGGCTCTCCGGCTTGTTAAGCGCCTTTAAGATGGTCTTCACCACCTCGAGATTGGTTCTCTCGTTGTGGCCGCCGATGTTGTAGACCTCGCCCACCCGGCCGTTATGGATGATCAGATCGATGGCCTCGCAGTGATCGGATACGTGGAGCCAGTCGCGGACATTCTCACCTTTTCCGTACACCGGAAGCTCCTCGTCGGCCAGCGCGCGGCTGATCATCAGAGGAATCAGCTTCTCCGGGAAATGGTAGGGCCCGTAGTTATTGGAGCACCGGGAAATGGTCACCGGCAGCCCGAAGGTCCTGTGGTACGCCAGCACAAACAGGTCGGCGCTGGCTTTTGCGGACGAATAGGGGCTGGAGGTGTGGAGCGGCGTCTCCTCGGTGAAAAAGAGATCCGGCCGGTCTAACGGCAGGTCGCCGTACACCTCATCGGTGGACACCTGGTGATACCGCTTGATGCCGTAGGTGCGGCAGGCGTCTAAGAGTGTGGTGGTTCCCATGACGTTGGTGCGCACGAAAATCTCCGGATCCGTGATGGAGCGGTCCACGTGGCTCTCTGCCGCGAAGTTCACCACCATGTCCGGCTTCTCCTTCTCGAACAGCTCAAAAATAAATGCGCGGTCCGCGATATCGCCCTTCACAAACCGGTAATTAGGCTTGTCCTCCACCGGCTTTAAGGTCTCCAGATTGCCGGCGTAGGTCAGAAGATCCAGATTGATGATCTCATAGTCCGGGTATTTATTCACCATGTGATGCACAAAGTTGCCGCCGATAAATCCGGCGCCGCCTGTCACGATAATTTTCATTGTACTTTCCTCTTTTCGATATTTTCAATATATTTTCCGTCGAGAACGTCCTTTAAATACTTGCCGTACTGGTTTTTCTTCAGAACCTCGTAGGCCTCCAGGACCTCCTCCTTCGTGATCCAGCCGTTAAGGTAAGCGATCTCCTCCAGGCATGCGATCTTTCTGTGCTGGTGGGTCTCCACGGTCTTCACGAAGTTGGTGGCCTCCACCAGGGATTCGTGGGTTCCCGTGTCCAGCCAGGTAAATCCCTGTCCGAGAAGCGTCACGTCCAGCTCCCCGTTCTCCAGATAGATGCGGTTCAAGTCGGTGATCTCCAGCTCGCCTCTGGCGGAGGGCTTTAAGTTCTTCGCATACTCCACCACTCGGTTGTCGTAGAAATAGAGCCCGGTCACGCAGTAGTTGGATTTGGGAACCGCCGGTTTCTCCTCGATGGAGACGGCCTTTCCCTCGTCGTCAAACTCCACGATGCCGAAGCGCTCCGGATCGTCCACGTAGTAGCCGAACACCGTCGCGCCCTTCTCCTTGGACGCCGCGGCGCGGAGCCGTTTCTTAAGGCCCTGTCCGTGGAAAATGTTATCGCCCAGCACCATGGCCACGGAGTCGTCTCCGATAAACTCCTCGCCGATGATGAAGGCCTGCGCCAAGCCGTCGGGGCTTGGCTGCACCGCATAGCTTAAATGCAGGCCGAACTGATGCCCGTCGCCTAACAGAGACTCGAACCGGGGCGTGTCGTCCGGCGTGGAGATAATCAGAATATCGCGTATCCCTGCATTCATCAGCACGGACAGCGGATAGTATATCATCGGTTTGTCATAGATCGGCAAAAGCTGCTTGGAAGTTACTTTTGTCAGGGGGTACAGCCTGGTCCCGCTGCCTCCCGCGAGGATAATTCCTTTCATCTTGGCCTCCTGGAATGTATGTGTTTTCGTGTGATTTGTCGGATTGCATAGCTATTTAGACTATATCAGAGATTGGCGGTTTTGTAAACTGGGTTGGGGGTGGGTTTTGAGGGATGATCTCTTCCAGCATTTTTTTCGCCTCCTCAACAATAGGAGCTTCCTTTGTAATCTCTGATGCTTCCCGTATAAGCGTTTCTAGTTTCTCTTTTGCCATCTCATTATCGCCATTATTCAGATAGTATCTTGCTTCGCGCATCCACACTTTTAAAGTCTCCGGATGACTGCTAAGTACAGTATCTGTATATTTTTTTACCTTCTGATGATAAAATTCTGCCTTTTCCAGATCACCAGCAGCGCAATACAGCTCTGTCAGATTGTTATAGAGTTCAGCTGTATCAGGATGCAATTTTCCAAGCTGCGTGCATTCAAACGGCAGCGCCTCCATTTCCAGGGCTTCTGCCTCCTGGTACTGCCCTATCTCCATCAGGCATTTTGCAGTGTGATTCTTGACGCGAATCATATACGGATGATTATCTCCGACCGAATTTTGTATTATTTCAGCCGCCTTTTTATAATCATCATATGCCAACCCATACTCGCCTGTCTTTTTGTATACATCGCCACGATACATGTAGGTTAAGCCCATAAAAGGCTGGTTCGTTTCTTTATAAGCATGTTTCTGAAGCTTCAAAGCTTCTTCGTGAAACGCCCTCGCCTTCCTGCAATCACCCTGTTCCAGATAGCAGACACCAATATTATCATGAATGAGCATCCACTCAAAATTTGTATCGCTTACAATATCCTCATAGATATCCTTCGCTTTTTCATAAAAGCTTTTGGATAATTTGTAATTTTCTGCACAGCGGTACAAATTTCCTTTGCCATAGTAAGTTACAGCCAGATATTTGGGTGACAGATCAGAATCTTTTTCTTTTTCTTCAAAATATCTTTTTTCAGCAGTATTATAAAACGAAAGCGCCTGAACGTAGTCGCCCATACTTTTATACATATGTCCCATATCGCGATAAGCACAGATCACATTATCCGCACCATGAACGGATCCATTCTCTATTCCATCCATGACTTTCTTGTAATACACCATCGCTTCTTCAAAATTTCCGCACTGCTTATACGCACTGCCGAGCAGTCTGTTTAATTCCGTTTCTTTTTCTTCATCTCGAATCCTGTCACGGGCAATACAGCACGCATCCTGGTATACTTCGATCGCCCTGCCGTATTCTGCCATTTCAACGTAGACATCCCCCATTGCTTTTAGAAATTCCAGATCATCCAGGTCGCAAAAGTACTTTCTCTGATACGTCTCAAGTGTCCCAGCAAAGGAAATGACAGAAAATCTTTCGAAAGGATTCTCTCGTTCTTCCTGAGACAGCATTTCTGTAAAATTATAAATGAGTTGCCGGCATGACTGATACAGAATCGGTTCTGTCTGCAGCCGGATACTTCCGGCCAGTACCGGATGCATCCAATAAAGTAATTTTCCCTGGCTGTTTTTCTGGCTTCTCAGCCAGCCTCTGTCCACAAGCTCGTTTAACGGCGTTCTCCTCTTTTCTCCAAACCAGCGTTTTGCATCTTCAAAAGAAAACTCCTTTGCCGGAAACATAGAAATGTTAACCAGAAGGCGAATCTGCTGATCATTACAGGCGGAAATAGAAAACAGTTTTTTTAGCTGTTCTGCAATTTTATCCTCCTTCGTAAGCAGATCATGCTCACCGACAATCGCTTCTTCACTGATATCGAACTCTAAATCAGTCAAAGCTTCATTCAATTCCCGCAGACTCATTTCTTCGACCATTGCCGTTTTTGCCAAAAGCTCTATGGCAACCGTAAGACAGCCTGCTTTTTCAAGAATCTGTGACAATTTTTCATCATCTTTCTCCAAAGTATAAAATTCATAAAACAGGCTTTTACACTCATCTTCAGACAGAACTTTTAATTCCGTCTCTTCAGCCTTGATCCCTAATTTCTGGCGTGTTGTAATAATTGTCCTAAAAGGATACTGATTTAAACTTCTGAGGATTGGATCCTGAGCTTCCGTTTTTTCAATGTTGTCAATGAACATCAGCAGCCCTTGCTGCGTTTTTATAAAAAATTCTGTAATATCCGCCCAGGCAACATCCGTATTTTTTATCGATTTTACTTTCAAAAATGACCGGCAAATAGAAAGCTTCAGCTCTGAATTTTGATAAGGAACCCATGCAAGATGTGAAACGCCGTACTTTTCCCCGTCCTTTCTGACCTTTTCCCAGATCGCCTTTGCAAGCTCCGTCTTTCCTATCCCGCCTGTTCCCTGTATGATATAGGAATTCTTACCACTGTTTAACCACGATAAGATATCATTCTCATCCGTGTTTCTGCCCCTGTAAAATCTGCACTGATTCGTCGGCGGATCCGTGACGTATTCAACTGACGAAAACGGTTGCTCTCTCTTATTTCTTTCAATAAACTGGTATTCAATATAATCATATATATTCTTAAGCGTTTCATCGTCACAGTTTCTGATGTCCCGCAGAATCCTGCCAATATCAATCACATCATCTTTTATGGAAAATGTGAAAACACCGCCCGTATCAACTTCTTTTTGAAATTTCTTCCTGTCGCCCAATACCAGTATAATCAGTCTGTCATATTTTTCGGCATACCGGAACTTGAGAAACTTGCTTATTGTCTCCTCTATCTTCTCCCTTTTGCTGGCAGACGTAACCTGAACGGCTACCCGATTTTTTTCATCCCCTAAATCAATACCCGGATACCCGCTCTGCAGATGATTGAAATTCACAAGCTCCCAGCCATACAGCAAATTCAGCAGTCCGCACATCAGATCTTCTGAAAAAAGAGCAAGATCTGTCAACCGGAGCTCACTGCTTAGAGAAATCCTGCTTTTCAACCATGCTAAATGATCCGCTATTTCATTTATATATTTTTCTCTTCTAATATTCATAACTTATATTCCAATGGAGACGCTCCCCCGCCTTCCACATAATACATCCCAAATCTTATGGTAAACTTGAAATATGTTCAGCCCAACATTCCCCGTCTTTCTTCCGGTCTCTATCAACCAGTATGACCTGAATATTGTCACTTTCAGATACCTTTAAAGCATCAGAAATTTCAACCTGCACATCATAAGCCGTTTTCCCTTTATCTGGACGAATCACTATAAGTTTTTTCCCTTCGTCCACAAGAGTACGGATAACGCCATTTATATGCTCATCATCCGGATTGAATCCAAAACCAATACAACAAATATAATCCGACTCTTTAAATCTCTGATACATATCTACATATTGAACAGACATTCCAATCGAAGTCATAGGCTTTGTTCCGCTTTGTGTAAACATTAACGGCACGGTAATATGTGGTTCTTTTCTATTTAGCTCATCCCTAGTTCCTATTTTATTTACATAAGGATCATACCAAAGATTGGTAGAGCCGTTGAGATATATAATGTCTGTTTGCATAATGTCCGAAATCAAGCCAGTATAATTCGTCGTTGCAATAGCAGTCACATCAAGCTTTCCTGCAGCCAATGCATCCGCAAGCTCATCATAATATCCAATTCCAGTTCTATCTGCGGCTGAACATTGTTCTTCAATGTACTCCTGCACTGTCAAAAGGAAAATACTGATTTTACAGAACTTTGCCCACTCTGCATTCGGGCAGTACAAATAATGCCAGTTGCTGTCAATCAATGACTTATAATCCAAAACAGAAGCAAAAATATTTTCCAAAAGCTCTTGAGCAAAGCAGAGAACAACTTCCTCATCTGTCCGAGGGCTCGTCCGCTTGCAGTCGAGCAGATATTCCAGTCCCGATACGCCAGTAGAACGATAATTCAGTTGAACCAACTCACCAAGGTCATCAAAAATATCTACCTCATCAATTTTCTTCGAAAATAAATTATCACTGATTCGCCGTGACAAATTTTCTCCCAATGCGCCAATTTGAAGCTGTAAAATTGCAATCAAAATTTTACGAAGCTCCGTTCTTGTTTCACCCGATACTTTATCACTTAAGGAATAAACCTGAAGAAGCGCCGAAAAATAATTGTTTGCAAAAAGTTTATCCCCTTCTTGAAATACATCAATAAAGGAAATATCCTGCCGCATACTGATATTGCGAACTTCGGTGCCGATTATGTTCTTAAAAGCGTCATCAACTAATTTTCCGCTTGAATCCTGTATTTTCCTCACAATAGAAGTGGCCGCAGTATCAAAACTGTTCAGATTTTCTATAATCTTATTTCGATTGTGCTCTATTGTATCTTTGATAATAGCCTCAAACACCGATTTCCCATAGCAGCTGATGTTTTTGTCTTATAGTCAACCGGCAGCCATGAAGCGGCATATCTCGAGCGAGAATTCACAGCATCGCGCATTGTCTTAAACTTTGTCTTCGATCCAGATGCATCCCGGCGAAATATTTCCAGTGCAAATGTTCCTCCAGATGGCATATTATAATCAATCTCTGCTCCTGCTCCAAATAGAAATCCAAATTTCAAAATTGTAACCAGCCCCTTGTTTAGTATTAGATAAGAAACATTCAAGCTGTTGCTTACTATATAATGTATCACATGCATGTTGTGATATCAAGATATATTGACGCTTGACTATTTGAGGTTGAGTACCAGAAAATGATTGCTTTGGTGGTGATATACTAAAGCAGTGTTTTTATTCTTTGAGAAAAGCCTATATTCCGCCATCTTCTTTCCTATCCGAAAATATTCTCAATCAGCTCCCGATACCCTTCCTCTTCATCCGAGAAATCTATTCCGCAACGATTTGAGAGATATATGGGACGATACAGATCTCCATTCTCATCTTTCTCGAAAAATAACGGAATAATCTTCTGCTGCATCGGGCGGCCATATACCTGCGGTATGATAATCTCAGATTCCGTCCCGACTCCTCCCTCTCTTGCATTTGCTTTTTTTACATATTCAGCCGTACATATTACAAGGACTTTTTTAATATCCGGATCTGTTGAGAGCCGCTCCATAAACACATTCATATCCTGCCCCGGATGTAAATCTGTTTTATCCATCACCACATCGACGCCATCATCTTTTAATCTGTCTGCCAATCGCAAAACCCGCTCCTTATTTTCCTGTGGCTTCCAGCAGTAAGAAATAAACACCTTGGGCTGCAAATTATCCAAAATCCTGTTCTTTTCTAATTCCCGAAATAAATTTACTTCTTTAATCGTCCAATGGGTCCGCATCAATTCTGTTATCCCCTCAGGCATGAGAATATCCAGTTCAAATGTGCTGCGATGGATATCTTCCTTTGATATCTTTCCTATCTTTTCAAATGAAAATTTGATTCCCTTGTCGCGCACCACCATATCCGTTATGTATCCTAAATAAGCGTCCTTGCCACTCGGATCTTCGTAAGCGAAAATGCATGGATAACTTTTAATTTTACTGATTGCCTCTTCATCCAAAAAAGCAAATTCTGTTTTAATTTCCTGGGATGTGGGAGCACCTAAACACCTTGCGCGCATCATTATATAAGAATCGCTTTCCCATGCATCTTCTCCAGATACAACAAATAAATTATACCTTTCCTGTTTTTTTAAATCTGTCAGCTTCAATACAATTTCCTCCCCTTTAAAAGGCAGTTCTCTCTCCTCCCCCGTCTCACCGCTTCGACGCCGAAAACTCCGCCGCCTCCCGCACCCAGGCCATCAGCTCATCGTCAATCTCCTCTGGCGTTCCCACCGTCACATGGTGGGTCCAGCGGTTTGGGTAGGCTTCCGTGGCCACATCGATGCGCGGCGACTGCGCCTGGTGTACCAGCCCGAAGGTCACGACCAGGTAGGGACTGGGGCGGTCCTTGGCCCTTCGCGCCTTGATAAAGGAGACACAGGCGAACATCCGCTTGTTTGAAAATGAGATCTGCGTCTTTTTGACGTCGATCCTCACGTCCGGGATTTCCTCCGTCACACGGTTTCTGAACGCCTCGTAAATCGGAAGGGCGTCCGGCATTTCGTTAAAAAATAACAGTTCTTCACTCGTCATAGGGGTTCCACCTCGTACATTCTCTCCGGCTCACCGCCCTCATCATGAACCATGGTGAGAAAACGCCAGCCGCATTTTTCATAAAATTCGTTGTGATCGGTTACAAGATAGAGCCTCTCAACGCCCATACTCCCCATATCCCGCCTCGCAAAATCCATAAGCGTCCGGGCCATACCGCGGCCGCGGTACTCCTCCTCCACATAGAGCGCGCACAGGTTGGGCGATAAATCTCTCCGGTCATGGAAATCATTCTCGATGATTCCCGCGCCGGCCAGAATATTCTCATCCTCGTCCAGAATGAGATACCACTGGGGGACGGCTTTCTTCGTCCCCGCCTGCGCGGTACAGAGCTCCATGCTTGAGCGGTATTCCTCCGCCGGGATCCCCCATTTGTCCGCAAACCACGCCGCGGCCCGGCCGGAGAGAGCCGGGCGGGTGCGCAGGGCGGTAACTGTATATGGGAGAGACTCTTTTTGCGCCATTTTACATTCCTCCCTTCATATACAAAAAACTTTTATATATTTAATTTTACCACATTATTTAAAAAATGAGACGTCCAACAGAACGCCTCATTCATCTTCTCTAATTTCTCTTACCCCGCCTCATTCATCTGGCTCAGCTTCGCCGCCTGGTCCGCGGCAATCAAGCTGTCCAGAAGCTCCTGGATATCCCCGTTCATGATCGAATCGATCTTATACAAAGTCAGCTTGATCCGGTGATCCGTCACACGCCCCTGGGGGAAGTTGTAGGTGCGGATCTTCTCGGAGCGGTCGCCGGTTCCGATCTGGCTGCGGCGCTCGTCGGCCTCCGCGCTCTGGCGCTTCTCCATCTCCAAATCGTAGAGCTTGGAGCGCAGCAGGCGGAAAGCCTTCTCCTTGTTCTGAAGCTGGGATTTCTCCGTCTGGCTGTAGATCACGATGCCCGTGGGAATGTGGGTCAGACGCACCGCGGAATCCGTGGTGTTGACGCACTGGCCGCCGTTTCCGGAGGCGCGCATCACGTCGATGCGGCAGTCGTTCATGTCGATCTGAACGTCCACCTCCTCCGCCTCGGGCATCACGGCCACCGTGGCCGTGGAGGTATGGATGCGGCCGCCGGACTCGGTCTCCGGGACGCGCTGTACCCGGTGCACGCCGCTCTCGTACTTGAGCTTGGAGTAGGCGCCCTTGCCGGTCACCATGGCGACAACCTCCTTGAAGCCGCCGATTCCATTTTCATTCACGCTTATGAGCTCCACCTTCCAGTGGTTGCTCTCGGCGTAGTTCACATACATGCGGTAAAGCTCCGAGGCAAACAGTGCGGCCTCGTCGCCGCCGGCCCCGGCGCGGATCTCCAGAATGATGTTCTTGTCATCGTTGGGGTCCTTGGGAAGCAGCAGGATCTTGAGCTCCTGCTCCAGCTCCTCGATGCGCTTTTTCGCGTCGGAGAGCTCCTCCTTGGCAAGCTCCCTCATCTCCTCGTCGCTCTCCTCGTCCAGAAGCGCCAGGCTGTCCTCCACGTCCTGCTTCGCCTGCTTGTAAGCCTTATATGCCTCCACGATGGGAGCTAAGTCCGCCTGCTCCTTCATCAGCCTGCGGAATTTGGCCTGGTCCTCCACGACGTAGGGATTGTTGAGCTCCTCCATCAATTCCTCGTAATGAATCAGTATATCGTCTAACCTGTCAAACATTTAAACCTCCTGCATATCGGTACACCGCCCTCACCACACGGTCAAGGCCCGGCTCGTCCTTTATGACTTCTATCTCAGAATAACCGGCGTCCGCGAGAAATCCCGTCACATCCGCCGCCTGTTCACAGCCAATCTCGAAATATACGCTGCCGCCGTCCGTCAGATGCTCCCGGCACTCCGCGGCCAGCCTGCGGTAAAACGTAAGCCCGTCCGCCCCGCCGTCCAGCGCGCCCCTGGGCTCATAATCCCGCACCTCCGGCTCCAGCCTCTCAATCACCTGGCTGGGAATGTAGGGCGGATTCGACGCGATCACGTCATAGACCCCATCCACCGCCGCGAAAAGATCCGACTGCACGAACACAGGACTGTCCGCCCCGCAGATCGCTTCCCCGTTTCTCCTGGCCACGGCCAGGGCCTCCGGCGAGAGATCCGCCCCCGTCACGTCCGCGTAGCCGCCCAGCTTTTTTAAGCTCACGGCGATGCAGCCCGATCCGGTGCACATATCGAGAATCTTAATTTTTTTATCCCTGTGATGCGCCAGCACCTGCTCCACCAGCGTCTCCGTGTCCTGTCTCGGTATCAGCACATCTTCATTAACGTAAAAGGTAAGTCCCATGAACTCCTGGCTCTCCAGCAGGTGCTGAAGCGGAATCCGCCTCCCTCGCTGCGCCAGAAGCTCCTCAAAATACTGTCTGCGGGCGGCAAAATCCGCCCCGCCGGCCTCGCGCATCTGCTCCATGAGGAAATGCACCCGGTCCATGTGAAACGCCCGCTCGAAGAGATACCAGGCGTCCAGCCCGGCCTCCTCGATGCCGGCCTCCCTAAGCTTCTCCGCGCCCCGGTCTAAAATCTCTTTCCAGCGCTCGCTCATGCCGCGGCCTCCGGAAAGTTCTCAGCCAGATAGCCCTTCCAGTCAAACACGGCCTCCACCGCCGCGATGGCCACCTCAATCATGTCGTCGTCCGGCTCCGTGGTGGTAAGCCCCTGCATCCACATGCCGGGACGGCTCACCAGATCCATGATTTTGGAATTGCTCCGTCCCGCCAGGCGAAGGATCTCGTAGGACACGCCCGCGATGACGGGAATCAGAATCACGCGGCTTAGAATCCGCAGCCACACGTCGTCCACGCGGATCACCATGAAAAACAGAATGCTGATCACCATGACAATCAGCAGAAAACTGGTGCCGCAGCGCTTGTGCTCCTTGGAGCTCTTTCTCACATTTTCCACGTTTAAGGGCAGACCGTGCTCGATACAGTTGATGCACTTGTGCTCCGCCCCGTGGTACATAAATGTCCTCCTGATGTCCTCCATCCGGGAAATGAGCTTGATGTAGGCAATAAAAATCAGAATCCGGATGACGCCCTCTAAAAACGCCATCACCGTCTCCGACTGAATAAAATTCTTAAACACACCCGCGATGAGAAGCGGCAGAATCATAAAAATCGCGATGGCCATGATCACGGAAAAGATCATCACCACGGTCATCAGAAACGCCTCCACCTTCTCACCGAACACCCGGTCAAGGAACTTTTCTAATTTCGACGGCTCCGAGTCCTCGTCGTCCTCGAAAAAGCTGGCAGAAAATGTCAGAGTCTTCATGCCGAGAATCATGGAGTCCGCAAAGCTGAACACGCCGCGCACAAACGGGAGTGCGAACAGCTTCACCTTCTCCGTCATGCTGACGTAGCTGTCGGTCTGAACCTCGATGTCCCCGTCCGGCTTTCTAACGGCGGTCGCGTACCGGTCGCCGTTCTTCATCATGATGCCCTCAATCACTGCCTGGCCGCCAATACCTGAATACTTCATAATCTGTCACCCTTATTAAGATAAAAAGGTTGAGTTTTCAATGTTTCCACCAAAACCTCAACCTTGCTTAATCTCTCACTATTTGCCTGCGTTGACACCGTACTTACGGTTGAACTTATCGATACGTCCGCGAGCGGCCGCAGCCTTCTGCTGTCCGGTGTAGAATGAATGGCACTTGGAGCAGACCTCAACGTGAATCTCCGGCTTTGTGGAGCCAGTCACGAACTCGTTGCCGCAGTGACATACAACCTTTGCCTGGTAATAGTTTGGATGGATTCCTTCTCTCATTTTATTTCACCTCTCTGTTCATATTGTGTGGTTTCCGACCACTATAAATTGCCAATCGGCATTTATTTACAAGTTAAGCTGCAATTTAAACAGCTTAGTCAGTATAACATAGAATAAAATGAAGTGCAAGCGTAATTTTCTTAAAAACCGCTTACAATCGTATCTTTTTCACCATTTCCACGAACTCCATATTGTTCCTGGTGCGGGCGAACAGATCGAGAATCTTCTCCACAGACTCCTCGGGCTTTAAGTTGTTGGTCGCCTTGCGCACGATATCCACCGCCTCGGCCTCCCTGGGGGTGAGTAAAAGGTCGTCCCTTCTGGTGCCGGATTTCAGGATATCGATGGCCGGGAAGATGCGCTTCTCGGAGAGCTTGCGGTCGAGCACCAGCTCCATGTTGCCGGTTCCCTTGAACTCCTCGTAGATCACATCGTCCATACGGCTTCCGGTGTCCACTAACGCCGTGGCCAGGATGGTCAGGCTTCCGCCCTCGCGCATGTTTCTCGCCGCGCCGAAGAAGCGCTTCGGCATGTGCAGGGCCGCCGGGTCGAGACCGCCGGAGAGGGTTCGTCCGCTGGGCGGCACCACCAGATTGTAGGCTCTCGCCAGACGGGTGATGCTGTCCAGGAGAATGATCACGTCGCGGCCGTGCTCCACCAGTCTCTTGGCTCTCTCCACCACCATCTCGGACACTCTCTTGTGGCGCTCCGGCAGCTCGTCGAAGGTGGAGTAGATGATCTCCACGTTCTCGCCGACGATGGCCTCCTTCATGTCCGTCACCTCCTCGGGACGCTCGTCGATCAGAAGGATGATGAGGTGCATCTCCGGGTGGTTCGTGGTGATGGCCTGGGCCACCTGCTTTAAGAGGGTTGTTTTACCTGCCTTGGGCGGGGACACGATCATGCCTCGCTGTCCCTTACCGATGGGGGCTAAGAGGTCCAGGACACGCATGGCCACGCTGTTCTTCCGTCCAGGCGTCTCCATGTGAAGTCTCTGGTTGGGGAAAATGGGCGTCAGGTTCTCGAAATTCGGTCTCCGCTCAGCCACGTTGACCGGGAGGCCGTTGATGGAGCTCACGTACAGAAGGGCCGCAAATTTCTCCGTGGCGGTCTTCACCCTCCGGCTTCCCCGGACGATGTCGCCGGTCTTCATATTAAAACGCCGGATCTGGGAGGGCGCCACGTAAACGTCGTTCTCGCCGGGAAGGAAATTCTCACAGCGGATGAAACCGAACCCGTCGGGCATAACCTCCAGAATACCGTTGGCCTCGATGCCGCTGTCCAGTTCCTTTAAATCCGACTTGGGATCGGACTGGCTGTGCTCACCGTCGTGGGAATCGTAGGTTCTGCGGGTTTCGCCCACGCCATTCTCCGACGACGCGTCACGGTTCTCGCCGTTTCTGCGGAAATCTGCTCTGCCACGGGTCTCTGCTCCTCCACGCATCTCCGCTCCTCCGCGGGATTCTGCCCCCGCCCGGCTCTCCGCTCCCATACGGGTTTCCACCGCGCTTCGGGTCTCCGCTGCCTGTCCGCCCTCAGCGGCCGCACTGCGCCCCGTCTCCTCGGGCTTCTCCTGCGCAATCTCGCACAGCCTGTCAATCAGTTCACTCTTCCTTAAACCTGCCACCCCTTTGATTCCCTGGGCCTTCGCAAGTTCTCTTAATTCTGCCAGAGGCAGAGTCGCTAATTTTTCACGCATGTATTACTCTCCTTATAATTTTGTCCAATCTCTTTATTGCTTTTGTCTTGGGGGATTTGTAAAGAACTCAGAATAGAGTGTTTATTATGTATACTTTAATTATATACAGATTTCTCACAAATGCAAATACTTTTTCTTTTTTAGGTGCTTCTGATCTCTCACCCCTCAACAAACCAGCTAATAAGGCTGATGGACTTAATTCCTTCATAGGAAGAGTCCAGCCCCGGATCCAGAGACAGTACAATTTTCTCATAGTTGTCGCTGATTTTCTGCAGCGGAGCCAGTTCCCTGCGGCGTATATCCTCACTGACCATAGATTCTGTGACCTGCACATACAGCCTGTCATCCATTTTGGCTGCGGCAAAATCGACCTCACTGTTGTCCGCCTTACCGATGGCAACATCATATCCACGGCGCAGAAGTTCAAAGTAAATCACATTTTCTATGGCATGACCGCTGTCACGATTGCGAAATCCCAGGAGGAAGTTTCTCAGACCAATATCCACAATATAATATTTTCCGAGTGTTCTCAGATACTCTTTCCCCTTGATATCAAATCGTTTGATATCATAAAAGAAATAAGATTCCATCCAGCAGAACCATGGCCTTTTCCTGGTCAAGTCCCACGTCGGCAATCCCGCGCACTCCGCCCAGCGCGCTCTTCGTTTCCCTGATTTCAAAATCGTGAAATGACAGGAACTCACGAAACGAAAGCGGGAGCATTTTTATTTCTACAGATCTGCCGGACAGATATGTGGAATATTCGGATGAAAGTAAATACGCATTGGAGTCTGTGATATAGATGTCACAGTTAAAGTCTACACGGCAGGAATTAACCGCATCCTCCCAATGCCGCACCGGCGGATGCCGGTGACAATTTTCACAGGTTCCGTATCCTAAAAAGCAATCAGTTTATCCAGATAAAGATTTCTTTTTTGAGTTTATGGGAATCGATCATTTTCCACTCCTCCTTTTTAATAGCATAAGCTCTGTTTTTATGCAGGTTTATGCACTCAAATGCAGAAACTTTTATTTTTCCAGCCTTTTTGCATTTCAGTGATCTTTCCTGTACCACAAAAATACCCCGGCCAATTCTACAGGTGCTCATAAGAAAGTGATTTGAAAGAATTACGATTATGGCATCTGTCAGGCAGGATTGGGCAACGAAGAAATACGCCGTATTCAGCAGATTTTGCTGGATACGGCGTATTTTCTTGCCTATTTACGCTTTCTTTTTCCTTTCCCGTGTGTCATGCTGGCCCTGCCACGCTGACTTATAGGACTTTTCATGTGCTTGGACAGCCGCAGTATCTCAATCAGGGTGATAAACTGCTCCTTTGTGATGGCATCATAGTCAATGCCGAAAGTCGCCAGAAACGCCCGCGCCTTCTTTTCGTCGCTGCTGCCCTCAAAATTTATGGCAGTCTGCAACTGCTGCTGGACTTGTGCAGCGGCGGACGACTCGTCTGCCGTTGTGCTGTCAGTTTTGTGGGCCTCCCGAATATCGCAGAGTATCCCTGTCAGATCATCCGCAACCACATGACCGAAATATTCTTCCTCCGGCACCTGCGCCAATTCCAATGTACGGAGGTAGAGATCGTTCGCACCATCCTCTCGCTTTGCCAGCACCATTTGGCGCACGGCTTCCAACACAGCGTTCATGTCGTTGATCCGCATATCCGCGATGCGGTCAACATAAATTTCCGCGTCCAGCATCAACCGCTGAAAATCTTTATGGCAGATCAGCTCCGACAGCAGCCGGTGGTTGAACTGCCCGCCTTTCAATACTTCAATCGCACCGTCACCCAAATGCAGGGCTTCCAGCTCTGTGTTTGGGTGATTTTTTGTTTCCGTCAATCCCATCAGGTAATCGGCGGACACCCCGTAGAACTTTGCCAGCGCCGCGATGCTGAACGGGCTGATGTCTTTGAAATCGTCCGCCTCATATTTGCCGAGGGCAGCACGGGAAATCCCCGTCGCCTCGGAAAGCTGTTCCAGCGTCAGGCCGCGTTCTATCCGCAAATCTTTAAGCCGCTCCGGGATTGTCAGTTTGATATTCATATCCGCGCCCCCTCTCCTTCTGCTTTCTATTATAGCACAGATTTCTATAAGCGTGGAAATTTCCGCTTTTCGCACCCTTTTTCCAACCTCTTGGATATACGGGAACAGGCCCGATTTTTCGTTAAACTGTACTTGTCGAGAGACGACAGCACCTTGAAAACCACATGACCGTCCGAATGGGATACCCTCGGCAGGGGAAGCAGCGCCATGACCCCGAGTGCTTGAAAGCACGGGAAAGCGTGCCAATGCCGGAATACGCCGCTGAAAAGGCAGGGGCAGGAACGGCATTCGGGGAGAACGGCAAAATGCAGCGATATTTTCAAAGGAAGTGAAAACAGCGAAAAATCCGGCGTTTTCATATTGATAACGCCATCAAAGCGCGATACGCCGGATGGCGAAGCGGGTACGCTGTCCGGCGTACAATTATCCCAACCCGCAGAAAACCACGCGAAATGGTGAAGTTGAATCCTGTCACTTGTGAACAGGGCTTCGCAGGCGGCAGAGAAAACAGTTATTCTCATACCATGATCCAACGCCCATCGATGAACCCAGTACGCTCACCAGCGCACCGGCTTCACCGCCAAGCGAACGAAAAAAGGAGGGCAAAAGCCATGAGAAACAAAGAGATTTACCGAAACGAGATTAAGTCATATATTATCCGGGCCGGGATGACCATGAGCGAAGCCGTGGAAATCCTGGCCGACGAATACGGTTGGAGCAGCAGCGTCCCCAATCTGTCGGACAAGCTGAAACGCGGCAGTCTGCGCTACGGTGAGGCGGTGGAGCTGGCCGATGTGTTAGGGTATGACATTGTTTGGCAGAAGCGCCGGGAGGTGAGATAAATCACTGGAAGCCACTTTCAATATATATTAGCGTACACCACTCATATCAGCATGAGAGTCATCAAGCCGAGCAAAAAGTTGAGATAGCTACTTAAAATAACAACCAAGAAGTTTACTTTGCTCTGGATTCATGGTATACTATATCATGCAATCTACTAATGTGGGGAGGGAAAATTCATGCCGGTACATTGCAATCTATCAACGCTTATGGGCAAGAACCGTTTTTCGATTCAAGATGTGCATAAGCAGACGGGATTGTCACGAAATACTATTTCCAACTTATACAACGATAAAGCTACACGCATTGATTATGATACAGTTGAGAAACTATGCCAGCTATTTGAGTGTTCGCTCGATGAGTTGTTTGAAATATGTATTACAGCGGACAAACATAACGCTGATTGACCGAGCATAGGAGAAAACTGTTATGAAAATCATTTCGTTATTTAGTGGAGCTGGCGGATTGGACTTGGGTTTGATTCAAGCTGGCAACACTATTATCTGGGCTAACGATATTGATAAGGATGCTGTAGCAACCTACAGAGAGAATATCGGAGATCACATTGTTTGTGACGATATTAAGAATATTGATATTTCTGCATTGCCTAATGCTGATGTTGTTGTAGGTGGTTTCCCTTGTCAGGGATTCTCACAGGCTAATAGGTTGAGAACTCTTGAGGATGATAGAAATCAGCTTTACCGTTTTTTCTACAACACAATCAAAGTTAAACAGCCTAAATATTTTATTGCAGAAAATGTTAAAGGGATTCTTAGTCTTGGTAAAGGTGAAGCAATCAAGCAAATCGTGGCTGACTTTGAAGCCGCTGGTTATATCACATCTGTTAATCTTGTGAATATGGCAGACTATGGTGTGCCGCAGACAAGACAAAGAGTTATTATCATTGGACAAAGAGTAGACTTGGGCAAGGAATTGCGTTTTATCTTCCCGCAGCCCACTCATTCTAAAACGGGTGAATTACCCCAATGGGTGTCAATCAAAGAAGCAATCGATCACTTTCCTGATCCCGACAAAGAAAATAATGTCCTAAATCATGTCTACTCAGCTTACAAAGTCGAGTATCGTAATTTCACAGGACATAGAAAGACTGATCCCGATAAGCCGTCTCCTACTGTTCTTGCACGAGGGAATGGAAAGGGCGGCGTTTGTGCTATCCCGCATTACAATGGAAGGCGTAGATTAACAATCCGAGAGAGCGCAAGTGTCCAAACTTTTCCAGAAGATTTTCACTTTGTTGGAACTATGAACTCATGTTATCGACAGATTGGAAATGCTGTCCCGGTTTTGTTTGCCCGAAAACTTGGAGACGAACTGATGAGACTCGAAAAGGAAGAAAATGTATGAAGGTAGTATCTCTTTTTAGTGGAGCAGGAGGGCTTGATTTGGGTTTCAAAATGGCTGGGCACGAAATCATTTGGGCAAATGATTTATATGAGGATGCCGTTGAAACATACAGGCATAATTTAGGAGATCATATTATCTGCGAAGATATATCTAAAATTGATGCGAAAGAAATTCCAGAATGTGATATTATCATCGGTGGCTTTCCTTGCCAGGGCTTTTCTGTCGCTAATATGAAACGCCACGAAGCCGATGAACGCAACGCGTTATATAAACAATTGATCAGAGTGATTGATGCTAAAAAGCCCAAGTTTTTTTTGGCGGAAAATGTCAAGGGCCTTACAAATTTAGCTAAAGGCGCTGTATTCAAAATGATTCTTAGCGATTTTGCTGCGCTGGGATACAAAGTGAGTTATCGCATACTTAATGCTGCTGACTACGGGGTTCCGCAAACACGGCAAAGAGTCATTATAATTGGAGTCCGTAACGATATTGACTTTGAGTATATATTCCCCTTACCGACTCATAGCAAAGATGGTGGAGATGGACTGCCACGGTGGGTAAGTGTCGGTGAAGCATTGTCGGATATACCCGACCCCGATCTTCCCAATGACTTGCCTAATCATGATTATTCAAAATACAAGCTGCAATTTAACGGTTATCTTGGGCATAGAGCTTTAGACCCTGAAAAGCCTGCTCCAACTGTTACCGCCCGCGGCGATAACAAAGGCGGTGTTGTTATTTTACCTCATCCGAATGCTCAACGAAGAATGTCTTGCCGTGAATTGGCAGCGGTACAGAGTTTTCCGTTGGATTATAGGTTTTTCGGCAATCGCTCATCGGTGTATCGTCAGATCGGAAATGCAGTCCCACCATTGCTGGGTTATGCCGTTGCAAATGTTTTCAATCAATACGAAGGGAGTGACAAGTAGATGTTCTCAAAAGATTTTGTTCCGACAAAACCCTTCCCTGATTTCAAGTGGAAATGGGCTTGTTTACAATGCACCGAGGGTATCAACGACCCCGTTGTCTTATTGGGTGTTCTTTTCCGTATGAAAAAGCTGGAAGGCCGTGGGTTGAAATATAGTTCGCAGGAATTTGCGGATGAGCTTGTTGAGCTGTCGAATGATATAAGTGACTCCATTGGTGTTGATCTGGCACGGCGAACAGGCGAACGAAACATTATTCGTAACTCCGGTCAATATTGGAAAGCTGTCGGGCTAATCCCTGATGACAGCCGAGGTTATATCCGCCTTACCGATTTTGGCCGCCGGGTTGCTGAGCATGATATTTCTCAGACAGAGTTTTCTGCAATAACGATTCAGACATTCAAGTTGCCGAACAGTCATATCCAGACTCCTGCTGAATGTTTAAACTGGGAAAGCCACAGCCTTATCATTTATCCTCTCAGAATAATTTTGTCGGTAATAATGGAACTTAAAAAGAGAGGACAAGGCTACTTAACCACCACGGAACTGACCAAAATCATTATACCGCTTTCCGGCTGCCATGCACAAACCGATGACTATGTGAATTTTGTCCTTTGGTATCGCGCCGGTGAGGTCACCGTTGCTGACTGGCCGAATTGTTGTGAAGGAGCTAATGATTTTCGCATTGCCCGAGAATATCTACTGTTTCTCGAAAACTATGGTTACTTGGAAAAAGCAGATGGAGTAACAAGGGATGCCGAGCGGTATCACCTTAATGCGCTTATCGAATCTGAGATTGCTGAAATTCTTGCAACTCCGATTACCGACGCTTCTCTGCAAATGATCTTGAATCAAATTCGAACAAGCGAAGTTGCATCAGAAGTAGAGCGCAAACGGGTTCAAAATTTTAGAATCAGCCGACCCAACCAAGCTAAATTTCGCCATGATGTTCTTGCCGCTTGTCAGAGGTGCATTATTACAAATGTGACCATGCCAGAGGTTCTTGAGGCTGCACATATTAAGCCATTCAAATACAACGGTGAAGATACCATTGCAAATGGTTTTGCGATGAGAACAGATATTCACACCTTATTTGATGCTGGCCATCTTCGCATTTCTGAAACAGGTGTGGTTGAACTTTCTACAAGAGCACGGATGGACTATGGCGCGACTATTCCACCGAGAATTGTACTTCCCGACTTTACCAACCGAGACTTTATTAGATGGCGTTGGGAGAACTACAACGGGATATAATATCGTTTCTCATTCTTATGTGATGGAGGAAACAATTTGTCACAAGAAAAATCAAAATTTGAACTACTCCGTGAAAAAAACATCCTTTCTATTTTAGATGGCGATGTCGATTTCGGTACGCTTGAAATCAATGGCACAGACAGCGGCATTAAGATTTCAATGCCATATTTGAGTGGGCCGACCTTATGTGATATTTCAAACAAATTTGGGCTGCCTGTCACCTACGGGTGGAACGGTGGTGCTCAAAGCAGATGGGCATATCTTGATGATTTGTTGGCACATTGCATTCAGAACAAACGCGAATCGGACTTGCTTGCATATCTTTTTTCAAAGGGGCAGTTTGTGGATAAACTGAGAGGGCAGACGCCAGAAGTTATAGAAGGCTCTGTCACAACAAATGGTTGATTTTTGACGAGAAATAGCGTATAATAATAGT
>ERZ894229.679-NODE-679-length-24525-cov-9.81034_pt1 | contig 24525 bp, 23 predicted proteins | sample MGYA00380295_ERZ894229 | MGnify/ENA primary metagenome ERZ894229 (study PRJEB32331, sample SAMN06328479) | human gut metagenome | biome: human gut microbiome; feature: stool | host: Homo sapiens | collected 2014-09-17 ... | reverse complement strand
TGGAGCTGATAAGTACTAATCGGTCGAGGGCTTAACCAAAGGACGGATGGAGCAGGCGAAAGTCTTAAGGATTGGAATTCAGTGTTCGGTTTTGAGGGTACGGGAAAATTTATGATATTTTCCGAGAAGAATTTTTTTCATAGATTTGAGAGTGCAGGAATGGATAAAATCCATTCCTTTTTTGTATACAATTAGAAAGGCCGATTAGGTTTACAACCTGGAGGAAGTCGTGCTAGAATAGTTGCAGGCAAAATGCTTGACAGCATAGCGGAAAGGAAGTAACAGACATGGAAGAAAAGGAACTGGAAGTAAAGGAAACACAGGAGAGCATGGCGGATTATGCGAAGGAGTTGGAAGCGTCCTTCCGCACCATCAGGGAAGGCGATATTGTGACGGGAACGGTGATTTCCGTGAATGAAGAGGAAGTGATCCTGGACCTGCAGTATTATGCACAGGGAGTGATCAAAGCGGCGGATATGAGCAGCGATCCCTCTTTCCGCCTTATGGATGAGGTAAAGCCTGGAGATACACTGGAGGCTACCGTGGCGAAGACGGATGATGGGGAGGGAAATATCCTGTTGTCCAGAAAAGAAGCTGTTCAGGTTCTGGCCTGGGATGAGTTGAAGAAGGACCTGGAAGAGAAAAAGGTACTTTCCGTGAAAATCAGCGAAGCGGTGAAGGCCGGCGTGGTGGCGTATGTGGAAGGTATCCGCGGTTTCATTCCTGCGTCCCAGTTATCTCTGTCCTATGTGGAGAATCTGGATGAGTGGGTTGGACGACAGGTTGATGCCAGAGTGATTACCGTTGATGAAGAAAAGAAGCGTCTTGTCCTGTCCGCAAAGGAAGTGGAAAAGGAGCGTAAGGAAGAGGAGACCAACCATAAAATTGCGATGCTCGTTCCCGGCACGATTACGGAAGGCGTTGTGGAAAGCCTGATGCCATACGGCGCGTTTATCAGCCTTTCGGATGGATTGAGCGGTCTGGTTCATATTTCCCAGATCAGTCAGAGAAGGATCAAAAAGCCTTCCGAGGTTCTCAAGGTGGGAGACCGGGTAAAGGTAAAGATTTTGAATACCAATGATAATAAGATCAGTCTGAGTATGAAGGCGGTGGAAGAGACTACGGAAAATGGAGAAGAGGAAAAAGTTTCTGCCGCACAATATAGCTCCAGAGAAGCGGTGACTACCTCACTCGGGGATCTTCTGAAGAATCTGAAGCTGTAATTTTTCGGAGGATGCGCTCATGAAGATCAGGAAACACATGATTTTCAGCGGGGAGGTACAGGGGGTTGGATTCCGGTATCGGGCTTTTGTATATGCACAGGAACTCGGATTGACCGGATGGGTCATCAATCTGGACGATGGACGTGTGGAAATGGAAGCTCAGGGCGAAAGCGAACAGCTGGTTTGCCTGAAGGACAGGCTTAGAAACAGCCGCTGGATCAGGATCCTTGATATTGAGGAGCAGTCCATTCCCGTCATAAAGGAGCGGGGGTTTCAGATCAGAAATTAGAGGAAAGGATATACAGGAGAATGGAAGAAAAGGAACTGGAGATGGCGGAAGCCGGAGAGAACACGGAGGAGGAACTTACGGAAGAAGCCGTAGAAGAGAGTTCGGAGGAAGTCACAGAAGAGGCGGGGGAAGAAGCAGAGGACGAAACGGAAAACGGGGAAGTGGAAGAGCCTTCTGTCCCTCCCTATGCAAGAAGCGGAAGAGGCATCCGCATCAGCGGCCCGATGTTGTACGAAAACAGCTTCACCGTCACGCAGGAAGTATATCAGGAATTTCTGAAGGCTACTTTGGGCAGATACAGGAAAATATATTATGTTATCGGCGCAGTGAGCTTTCTCGGCGGCCTGTTTCCTTTACTGGGCGGAAGGCTTCCTTCCGCGATGCTCTGCTTCGTGATTACTTTTCTGTGTATTTTTCTGCCGGAAAAAACTTATCGCTCTTCCAAAAAGAAAAATTATAAACAGCAGGTGGAGAAGAACGGCGGGAAACCCCTGGAGCGCAGGGTGGTTTTTTACATGAGCGGCCTTGAAGTATTTTCCAACAACGGTGCACATTCCGTGTTCCGCTACGGTGATATAACGAGAATTACCGCGTCGAAATCGTTGTATGTGCTGGTTGTGCAGAAGAAACTTTCCCTTCTCGTTCTGAAGGATTCCTTTACCAAAGGAACGCTGGAAGAATGGAAGACATTCATGAACAAAAAAGGCTTATGGAAAGTGAAATAGCTGCGGAAACGTGGGGAAAAGAAAGATGAAATATTCGGAAAATGGCGTACAATACCATATTCAGCTGAAAGCGGGAGATGTGGGCAGATATGTGATCCTGCCCGGAGATCCGAAACGGTGTGAGAAGATTGCGGCATATTTTGAATCTGCGGAACTGGTTGCGGACAGCCGGGAATTTGTCACCTGGACCGGAATGCTGGAGGGAGAGAAGGTGAGTGTGACCTCTACAGGCATCGGCGGCCCCTCGGCATCCATTGCGATGGAAGAGCTGGTGCGGTGCGGCGCGGACACCTTTGTCCGCGTCGGAACCTGCGGGGGAATGGACATCGACGTGAAGAGCGGAGATCTGGTCGTGGCTACAGGAGCGGTGAGAAATGAGGGAACAAGCCGGGAGTACGCGCCCATCGAATTTCCCGCCGTTGCGGATTTCGATGTGGTAAGCGCCTTGAGCGAGGCTGCCGAAAAGAGCGGTCATGACTGGCACAGAGGGATCGTACAGTGCAAGGATTCCTTTTATGGACAGCATGAGCCGGAGCTGATGCCGGTGAGCTTCGAACTGGAGCAGAAATGGCAGGCCTGGCTGAAACTGGGCTGCAAGGCGTCAGAAATGGAGTCCGCCGCCCTGTTTGTGGTAGCGGATTATCTGAAGGTGCGCTGCGGCTCCGTATTTCTGGTGGTTGCGAATCAGGAGCGGGAAAAGGCGGGGTTGTTCAATCCGGTAGAACACGATACGGACGCGGCGGTGCGCTGCGGGGTGGAGGCACTTCGTATCCTGATCTGCAGGGACAGAGAAAAAAGAAAAGAATGAGGAGAACGGAAGATGCTGGAATATAAGTTTGATACGCAGCTTCTGATCGAGGGAGAAAATCTTTCAGAGGACGACATCAATGAATATATCACCAACAATATTGAGGGAGACTGCCTTCTTGCCGTTGGCGATGAGGAGCTGATCAAGATTCATTTTCATACGAATACTCCCTGGAAGGTACTGGAATACTGCGCTTCTCTCGGTGAGATTTATGATGTGGTCATCGAAAACATGGAGCGGCAGGCGAACGGTCTGAAGGGATAAGGCGGAAGACTGAAAAAGAAAGAAGAGAGAACGGAATGACAAATCAGGAGATTTGGGATACGGCGCTTCGCCAGTCGGCCATTGACTGCGGCTGCCTGCCGGAAGACTTTCTGAGTCCGGAAAACAGAATCGTCCGTTCGGGGAAGAATCCTGCCGCGAGAAAATATCTGGATCTTCCACTTCCCTGTAACCTGGTTTCCTACGGAAATGGCATCGTGGCGTCCGTGAGCGGGGGACTGGCGGAGGAAGTGCGCGGGTACATCAACCGGTTTCCTGCCGTGCATTGTTTTGAAACGCCCAACCTCCATGTGCTGAACGATGCGGTGGAGAAGAAGGGAATGCGCGTCTGCTTTATGGCGGAATATTTTCTTCCGGACGTGAACGCGCTGAAAAAGCTTTCCTGCGATTGTGAGGTCAGGCTTCTTGGACTGCAGGATTTTGAGGGGCTTTATACGGATCAGTGGAGCAATGCGCTGTGTGAAAAGAGGAAGGAACTGGATGTGCTGGGGCTGGGCGCCTATGAGAACGGCAGGCTGGTGGGGCTTGCAGGCTGTTCGGCTGATTGTGAGGACATGTGGCAGATCGGAATCGATGTGCTGGAAAGTCACAGGAGAAAAGGGATTGCCTCGGCGCTGGTATCAGGTCTGGCGCTCGCGGCCATGGAGCGGGGGAAGGTTCCCTTTTACTGCGCCGCCTGGTCAAATATCCGCTCCGTCCGGACCGCCATCCGAAGCGGATTCAGGCCCGCGTGGGTGGAGTTGACCGTAAAACGGCGGGAGTTCGTGGACGAAATGAACGGAGCAGGGGAAAAGGGATAGAACGGAACAAGCGAAACAGAATAAAAAACCCGTTCCTGCATGACGGTACAGGAACGGGTTTTTTATTCTGTATGGATTAAGCCATCTGGTTCACAGCCTTGGCGAGGCGGGAAACCTTTCTGGATGCCGTATTCTTATGGAATACGCCCTTCGTGCAGGCCTTGTCGATCGTAGCGGTAGCGGCAGTAAGCGCGCTCTGTGCTGCAGCCTTGTCACCGGACTCGATCGCTGCATAAACCTTCTTCACAGCGGTCTTCGCACCAGACTTGATAGACTTGTTTCTTTCAGCCTTGGTTCTGTTTACCAGAATCCTCTTTTTTGCAGATTTGATGTTAGCCAAGATACTCACCTCCATTTTCAAGTGAATTTTTCCATTCTTTGAAAATGTTTCATTAAACCCGGACACGGTCGTTCTAATGGAAACATACAAATGTATTCTATAGGACGTCTTCGTTTCTGTCAATACATATTTTGTTTGATTTTGCAAAAAATAAAAAGCGTTGACGGTTATGCAGGCATAATTTAAAGTAAAGAAAAGAGCGGGAGAGTACAGATGAGTTGTTTTCAGGTGAGAACAGACCTGGCTCTGGAGGCCAGAGAGGGCATTACGGATGCGGACGGGGAGCTGAGAGGGGTCCGGGTGGAGGAATATCGGAATGAAAAGAGCGAAGTGAGCATTACAAAGGTCATCATCGATACCAGAAACGGCGCCAAAGCGATGGGAAAGCCTATGGGCACCTATATTACGTTGGAGGCTCCGGGTTTAAACGAACCCGATGAAGATTATCACAGAGAGGTTTCTGAGGAGCTGGCGAAGCAGATCCGTTCCCTGTTCCCGGAGGAAAAGGAAGAAAAATCCGTACTGGTGGTGGGGCTTGGAAACCGGGATGTGACGGCGGATGCGCTGGGGCCGGAGGTGGTGGATAATCTTTTCATCAACCGGCATGTGGTGTTGGAATACGGAAAAGCGGCCTATGGAAAGGAAAAAATGAATCTGATCAGCAGCCTGGTTCCGGGCGTGACGGCCATGACGGGAATGGAAACCGCCGAGATCATCAAGGGAGTGGTGGAGCAGACACGGCCGGACGTGGTGCTGGTAGTGGATGCCCTGGCGGCGAGAAGCACGAAGCGGCTGAACCGTACCATCCAGATTTCCGATACGGGAATCCATCCTGGTTCCGGCGTTGGAAACCATCGGAATGCCATAACCCGGGAGAGCCTTGGAATTCCGGTGATCGCCATCGGCGTTCCGACGGTGGTGGATGCCGCAACCATCGTAGGGGACGCGATCGAGAGTATGGTCCGGGAGAGCGGGGAGAAAAATACGCTTTTTCACCGGGATCATCCCAAGGCAATTTCCGAGCTGAACAACATGTACGTGACGAGCAAGGACATTGACGAGACGGTGAAGCGGCTGAGCTTCACCATATCGGAAGCCATTAATATCGCGCTCCAGATTGCCTGACAGATTTCCCGGCGGATGGCATACGCAAGGATGGAAAATGCATATACTTCCCTATGAGCGGAAAATGGAACGGAAAAAGAGTTTTTCATATTTTCATGCTGGTTCTTGTGGGAATTGCTGTTGCGGACCTTCTGTTACTACGGGGAGAGGACAATGAAAGGGTCGGGGAAAATGGATTTTCCTGGAAAGCTGCCCTTGCAGACCAGCTGGGGCAGGAGGTCCTTGACGTCTGGCTTCCCGCATTTTCCTTTGCCGGACAGAACGGGGCACAGGCTGGCGGACTCCTTCAGGACATTCTGGGCCAGCAGTCGCCTCTGCTGGCCTATGGACTGGAGGATGGGAGTGATGTGGACGGGCTGCAGACGGAAAGCGGAAGCATGCGGGAAAAGTTTCTGCTGCAGGAGGGAGTCAGTGAGGATGAAGAAAGCGAGACGGGAGATGCCCTGGAAATGCCGCAGACAGAAGAGGGAAAGCTGCATCTGGACGAAGCGCTGCAGAAGAAGCTTCAGGAGGAAAATCAGACAGGCCGGGGAAACGGACAGGAGAGCGCACAGGGCGGCATACAGGGGAATGTATCCGGAAACGGGATGGAGATGGCGCAGGGAGAAACCGCGGGGGAAGACGCCTTTGGCTTCGTGAAGGCTCAGGTGCGCTCTCAGGAGTATGACTGGAGCTACTATCAGGATTTTGACGCGCTGATCAAGGGCTTTTATGCGGTGGACGCCACAACGGAGGCGAGTCCGGATCAGATGCAGCTGGATCAGCTTCTGGGTAAGGATCTGACCATTGAGAAGAATCCGGATGTTCCCCAGATTCTGATCTATCATACCCATTCTCAGGAAACTTTTGTGGATTCCGTTCCCGGAGATACATCAACCGGCATCGTGGGAGCGGGAGAACTCCTGGCACAGATTCTGCGTGAGGAGTACGGCTACAATGTCATCCATCATACGGGGGAATATGATGTGGAAAGCCGGGATAATGCCTATTCGGTTTCTCTTCCCGCCATCGAACAGATCCTGGCGGAGAATCCCACCATCGAGGTGGTGATCGATCTGCACAGGGACGCGGTGCTGGAGGGAAAGCTGGTGACGGAGCTGAACGGAAAGCCCACGGCCACCTTCATGTTTTTTAATGGGCTGTCCTATACGAGGGCGGCGGGCAATATCGCCTATCTGGAAAACCCTTACATAGATGAAAACCTGGCCTTTTCCTTCCAGATGCAGGTGATCGCCAATGAGTATTATCCGGGCCTGACCAGGCGCATCTATCTGAAGGGCTACCGATATAACATGCACCTGCGCCCCAGAAGCCTTCTGATCGAGCTGGGCGCCCAGACCAATACGGTGGAGGAGATCATGAACGCCTGTGCGCCCATCGCGCATATTCTGGATATGGAGCTGTCGGGGGCCGGAGCGTCCTGGAGGCAGCAGGCGGGGGATTGACCGAAACCGCCGATTTTGCTATACTTGGCATGTCCGTACAAGAAAGTACGGCGTTTTTCAATCAGAAGTACGGAGGAGAACATGTCCATAGATCAGAGCAAAATCAGAAATTTTTGTATCATCGCCCATATTGACCACGGCAAATCCACGCTGGCGGACCGGATCATTGAGAAAACGGGCCTGCTCACCAGCAGAGAGATGCAGGAACAGGTGCTGGACAACATGGATCTGGAGCGGGAGAGAGGAATCACCATCAAGTCCCAGGCGGTACGAACCGTATACAGGGCAAAGGATGGGGAGGAATACATCCTGAACCTGATCGATACGCCCGGCCACGTGGATTTTAATTATGAGGTGAGCCGGGCGCTGGCCGCCTGTGATGGAGCGGTGCTGGTGGTGGATGCGGCCCAGGGAATCGAGGCGCAGACGCTGGCGAACGTGTATCTGGCGCTGGATCATGATCTGGACGTGTTCCCTGTCATCAATAAAATCGATCTGCCCAGCGCGGAGCCGGAGCGGGTGAAGGAGGAAATCGAAGACGTGATCGGCCTGGAGGCCCATGACGCTCCGTTGATTTCCGCCAAAAACGGCATTGGAATCGACGAGGTGCTGGAGGCCATTGTACACAAAATTCCGGCGCCGAAGGGAAGCACGGACAATCCGTTGCAGGCATTGATTTTTGATTCCCTGTATGATTCCTATAAGGGAGTTATCATTTTCTGCCGGATCATGGAAGGGCGCGTGGCCAAAGGGACCAGAATCCGCATGATGGCCACCGGCGCCGAAGAAGAGGTGGTTGAGGTAGGCTATTTCGGCGCGGGACAGTTCATCCCCTGCGACGAGCTTTCCGCCGGCATGGTGGGCTATATCACCGCCTCCATCAAAAACGTGAAGGATACCCAGGTGGGCGATACCGTAACGGATGCGGACAGGCCCTGTGCAGAGCCCCTTCCCGGCTATAAGAAGGTTCAGCCCATGGTTTACTGCGGCATGTATCCGGCGGACGGCGCCAAGTATCCGGATCTGCGGGACGCGCTGGAAAAACTGCAGTTAAACGACGCCTCCCTTTTCTACGAGCCGGAAACCTCGGTGGCGCTGGGCTTCGGCTTCCGCTGCGGCTTCCTCGGCCTGCTGCATCTGGAGGTCATTCAGGAGCGGCTGGAGCGGGAATACAATCTGGATCTGGTGACCACCGCGCCGGGCGTTGTATATAAGGTGCATAAGACGGACGGAGAGGTGATCGAGCTGACCAATCCCTCCAATCTGCCCGACCCGTCCGTGATCGAATACATGGAGGAACCCATCGTGAGCGCGGAGATCATGGTGACCAGCGACTACATCGGTTCCATCATGGAGCTGTGCCAGGAGAGGCGCGGCCGTTACCTGGGCATGGAATACATGGAAGAGAAGCGTGCCCTTCTGAAATATGAGCTGCCGCTCAATGAGATCATCTATGATTTCTTTGACGCGCTCAAGTCCCGTTCCCGCGGCTATGCCTCCTTTGACTATGATATGAAGGGCTATGAGCAGTCGGAGCTGGTGAAGCTGGATATCCTGATCAACCGGGAAGAGGTGGACGCCCTGTCCTTCATCGTGCATAAGGACAGCGCCTATGAGCGTGGCCGCAGGATGTGCGAGAAGCTGAAGGATGAGATTCCGAGGCATCTGTTCGAGATTCCCATTCAGGCGGCGATCGGAAGCAAGATCATCGCGAGGGAAACGGTGAAGGCGCTCAGAAAGGACGTGCTCGCCAAGTGCTACGGCGGCGACATCACCAGAAAGAAGAAGCTTCTGGAAAAGCAGAAGGAAGGCAAGAAGCGCATGCGTCAGGTGGGAAATGTGGAGATCCCGCAGGAGGCCTTCATGAGCGTGCTGAAGCTGGACGACAGGAAATAGACACAGGAACGGCAAATGCATCTGCCAGTTCCCGAAAGACAGGCAGGCGGGTGCCCGTGCGGGTATCCGCCTGCTGCCGCTCGGGTCTGCGTATTCCCTGCGCAGACCGCACGAAACATGGCAGAAAAAGAAGTTGCAATTCTGCCCTGTTTCTGGTATGGTAAAAATATAAATGGTTGAAAATATGATGAAAGATCCATTCAAAAGAAATACACTTCTGCCTTTCAGGAAAAAAACTCTCGGCATCTATGTTCATATCCCCTTCTGCATTCAAAAATGTCTGTACTGCGATTTCCTTTCAGCCCCTTCCGATGACGCGATAAGAGAAAGCTATGTGAATGCCCTCCTTGCAGAGATTGACGCGCAGGCGCCGCTGTACAAAGGCTTTCAGGTGCATACCGTCTTTTTCGGAGGCGGGACACCGTCCCTGCTCATGCCGGAACAGACTGCGGCCATTCTGGAACGGCTGTATCAGAGGTTTTCCTTTCTGCCGGAAAAGGAGATGGAAATCACGCTGGAGGCCAATCCGGGAACGCTGACGGAAGAGAAGCTGCGGGCCTGGAGAAAGGCCGGTGTGAACCGTCTGAGCATCGGGCTGCAGTCCGCTCATGACGAAGAACTGAAAAGTCTGGGCAGAATCCATACCAGGAAGGAGTTCCTGTGGGGGTATGAGGCGGCAAGAAGGGCAGGCTTTTCCAATCTCAACATCGATCTGATGTCGGCCCTTCCGGGACAGAGCGTGGAGAGCTGGATGGATACACTGGAAAGCGTCGTGGAACTTAAGCCGGAGCACATTTCCGCATACAGCCTGATCATTGAGGAAGGAACGCCCTTTTACGACTGGTATGGTCCGCAGGACGCTGCATCAGAGAAACGGCAGATGGAGAAAAGAAAGCCGCTTCCTTCCGAGGAAGAGGACCGGCTCATGTATGAACGGACGGGGGAATACCTGGCTAAAGGGGGATACGGACGCTATGAGATCTCCAATTATGCGCTGCCTGGCTTTGCCTGCCGGCATAATCTGGCTTACTGGGAACGGACGGACTATGCGGGCTTCGGTCTGGGAGCGGCGTCCCTCCGGGAAAACGTGCGCTGGAGCAATACGGCGGAGCTGGCGGAATATCTCGCCCATGCCGGTCAGACGGGGGAAGAGACCCGGATCAAAAAAGAGATGACCCGGCTTTCCATACAGGATCAGATGGAGGAATTCATGTTCCTGGGGCTTCGAAAGACGGAAGGGGTGAGCGCTTCCACATTTGAGAGATTATATGGAAAGCCTCTGGAAGCGGTGTATGAAGAGCCGGTTGAACGGCTGATCCGGGAAGGGCTTTTACTCCGGTATCAGAAGGAGGATGGATCCGTCTTTTTCAGGCTGAGCGCCAGGGGGATCGATGTGAGCAATTATGCCCTTGCCATGTTTCTGTTCTGAGAACCGTTGATTTCACAGACCGCAGGAGGCAGGCGTGCCCGTTCCTGAAAGGCCGTGGAGGCGCGGCCCGCTGGTACTGACAGGCGGCAAATCCGCCGGGGTACTGGCACTTTGAAGCCCGGGGCCTCATAGAATAGTATTAAACTGACTATGGGGGCTCCTTTTGAAAACCTTTCTGAAACCATTGTCCAAAGAAGAGGAAAGAGAGTGCCTTGAGGCACTTGGGGGGAGTGACGGCGTAAAAGCCAGGGAGGCCAAGCAGAAACTGATAGAACGAAATCTGCGGCTGGTAGCCCATATCGCGAAGAAGTATCAGAACGTGGACGAGGAGATGGAGGATCTGATTTCGATCGGCACCATTGGGCTGATCAAAGCGGTGGATTCCTTCGACGCCGCGAAGAACAGCAAGCTTGCCACCTATGCGGCCAGGTGCATCGACAATGAGCTTTTGATGATGCTTCGAAGCAAGAAAAAAACTTCCCGGGAGGTCTCCCTTTACGAACCCATCGGCACGGACCGGGAGGGAAACGAGATCAGCCTGCTGGATGTGACGGCGCAGGAAATGCCGGATATCGTGGAGCGGCTGGAGCTGGAACAAAGTCTTGGAAAGCTCGCCGGCATGATCAATTCTCTTTTGACGGAGCGGGAGAAGGAAATCATCTGCCTGCGATACGGCCTCCTGGGAGGAGAGGAAGTGACCCAGCGGGAAATTGGAAAAAAGCTGGATATCTCACGAAGCTATGTTTCCAGAATCGAAAAAAGAGCGCTTTTAAAGCTGAGGGAAGGCTTTGAAAGACAGGAAAATGACAGTTCTTATACCAAATCTTAAAAAAGTTTCTGAAAAAATCCATTTAAAAATGAAAAAGGAAATACGAGAGGAGGAAGTACGGGGAATGTACAGCACAATCATAACCGGAGGACTGCACGGGCTGGACTGCTATCTGGCCCGTGTGGAGGTGGACTGCTCCAGAGGCCTGCCCGGCTTTGAGATGGTGGGGCTTCTGGGAAGTGAGGTGAAGGAGGCCAGAGAAAGGATTCGTGTGGCGCTTCGTAATGCGGAGATTGAGCTGCCTCCCATGCGGATCACTGTGAATATTTCGCCCGCAAGCCTGCACAAGGCAGGAACCTTTTATGACCTGCCTGTGGCGGCGGGAATCCTGGCCGCGCAGGGACTGATTCTGTCAGAGGATGTGGAGCGGATCATGATTGCGGGAGAGCTGGGGCTGAACGGGGAGGTCAGGCCGGTGCGGGGGATTCTTCCCATGGTGCTGGAGGCCAGAAAGAAAGGGCTGGAGCGCTGCATCATTCCGGAAGAAAATGTGGAAGAAGCGCGTATGGTGGAAGGAATCCATCTCCGGGGAATCCGTGAACTGAGGGAGCTTGCGGATGCGGTCCGGGAAAAGGGCGAAAGGACGCCGGGAAAGAAGAAACGTTTGGATCAGGCTGCACAGGGGCCGGATTTCGGGGAGATTCGAGGGCAGGAAGGGGCAAAAAGAGCCGCTGCCGCTGCGGCGGCCGGGTTTCATCATATGCTCATGATCGGTCCGCCCGGAGCAGGGAAAACCATGATTGCGCGCTGTCTGCCCTCCATTTTGCCACCGATGTCGGAGGAGGAACGGCTGGAGGCCGCCTCCATCTACAGCATCGCCGGGCTTCCGGCTGCAAACTTCCTGCATGGGGGCGGGAGGCCCTTTGTGGCACCCCATCATACGGTGACGGGACATGCGCTGACCGGAGGAGGGCAGGTGCCGAAGCCGGGTGCCGTCAGTCTGGCACACAGAGGCGTTCTTTTTCTGGACGAACTTGCAGAATTTAAAAGGTCGACGCTGGATCTGCTGCGCCAGCCGCTGGAAGAAAAACAGGTTCGGATCTTAAGAAGCAGCGGAACTTACTGCTATCCTGCCGATTTCATGCTGGTGGCGGCGATGAATCCCTGTCCCTGCGGGTATTATCCGGATCGGAACCGCTGCCTCTGTTCGCCCGGGCAGGTGGCCCGGTATCTGTCAGGAATCTCCGGCCCCATTCTGGATCGGATGGATCTGTGCGCGGAGGTGGAGCGGGTGGAATTTGCCGTATTGATGAAACGGGAAGGCAGAACGGAAATGGACAGCGCCAGACTGCGGACTGCGGTGATGGAAGCGCGGAAGCGTCAGGAACGCCGTTTCAGGCAGGATCCCCTGCTGCAAGGAAGCATTCGGTACAATTCCCAGATGGGACAGAGGGAACTGAGCCGATACTGTGCGCTGGGAATGCAGGAACAACAGTTTCTGGAACTGATGTTTGACAGGCTGGAACTGACGGCCCGTTCCTGTCACCGCCTTCTGCGGGTGGCGCGGACTCTGGCGGATCTGGACGGAGAGGAAAGGATCGGAAAGGTACACCTGAGCGAAGCGGCGTGCCTGCGTCTTACGGCCGGAAAATATGCCGGAGCATTGTAACCATGGAGGTAAGTAACGGGATGGAAGAAATGGAAATTCTAAGGGAACGGGCATTTTTTCACTGGCTATATAATATAGAAGGAATAGGACGTAAGACCATTCGGAGACTGATGGAAGCGGTGGGAAGTGCGGAACGCGTATTTTATCTGGAGGAGGAAAAGCTGGGACTGCTGCTTTCCCCTGCCCAGCAGAAGAAGCTGCTGGAAGTAAGAAACCGGGCGCATATCCGGCGGGAATACGAGATGCTGAAGAACAGTGGAATGGAACTGTATCCGGCATCAGATCCGTTTTATCCAAAACGTCTGCTTCCGATTCCGGACAGGCCGGAAGCCATTTATGTGAAAGGGAAGCTGCCACAGGAGCGGATTCCGGCAGTTGCCGTGATCGGCGCCAGAGTCTGTTCGGCTTATGGTGCGTATATGGCGGAGCAGTTCGCTGCCGCTCTGGCGTCCGCAGGTGTGTGTACCATCAGCGGGCTGGCGCGGGGGATTGACGGAATCGGACAGCGGGCGGCGCTGAGGGCAGGAGGTACAACCTGCGCGGTGCTGGGCTGTGGGGCGGATATCTGTTATCCGCCGGAAAACCGCCAGCTGTACGACTGCATCGGAAGGCAGGGAGCCATCATTTCCGAGTATCCGCCGGGCACGCCGCCGAGGGCAGGCCTGTTTCCCCAGAGGAACCGGATCATCAGTGCGCTTGCGGATATGGTCCTGGTCATCGAAGCAAGGGAGAAAAGCGGGACGTTGATCACCGTGGACATGGCGCTGGAGCAGGGAAAGGAGGTCTGGGCTGTGCCGGGAAGAATTACGGATGAACTGAGCCGTGGCTGCAACCGGCTGATCTGGCAGGGAGCCTCGCCTGCCCTTTCTCCGGCGGCCCTTCTGGAAGAGCTTCAGAAGCTCGCTGTATTTCCATGTCGGGAGATGCCGGGAAGCGAAAGCGATGGTCGGAAGAAGGCTGGCGGGACAGGCGGGGGAACGGACCGGACAGATGCGGGAAGAAATTCCTCCGGCGCGGACCCCTTACGTACAGCGGTTCTGGATAGGCTGGATTTTTCAGCCGTATCCCCGGAGCGTCTGTATGAGGAGCTGAGAGCAGCGGGGGTATCCTGCAGCCTGACGCAGCTCATGCAGCTTCTGGTGGAACTGACGCTGGAGGGAAGCTGCGTGCAGGAAGGAAACCGCTTCCGTGCCGGGATGCCGTAGACGGCACGGCTGATGGCAGGAAAGAGAGTTCTTTTCAGATTTGTCTGAAAAATTCTGTAAATTATGGCGGGATCCCTTATTTTTTTATAAAATTTCTTGCAACAGCCCCAAATATGGTGTATAGTGATTCACGATTGCTGGTCTTCCGGCGCTTTTGACGGCGCAGGGAGAGAAAGAAAAATGCCGCCTGCGGCGGCAAACAAAGAGGCCGGCATGAGCCTGAGGCTCCTGCTGAAACAAGATGCCGCCTGCGGCGGCAATATAAGAGGTAGTTATGGCAAAGTATCTTGTAATAGTGGAATCACCTGCAAAAGTGAAAACGATCAAGAAATTCCTTGGGCCGAATTATGAGGTGGCGGCGAGCAACGGACATGTGCGCGACCTGCCGAAGAGCAAGCTTGGAATTGACGTGGAGCACGATTACGAGCCCAAATATATCACGATCAGGGGAAAGGGAGACATCCTCGCGAATCTTCGCAAGGAAGTGAAGAAGGCGGAAAAAATCTATCTCGCAACGGACCCTGACCGGGAGGGAGAAGCGATTTCCTGGCATCTGATGGAAGCGCTGAACTTAAGGAAGAGCGGCAAAAAGGTGTACCGGATCACCTTCAACGAAATCACAAAGAATGCGGTGAAGGAATCCCTGAAGCATCCCCGGGAGATCAATATGGACCTGGTGGACGCGCAGCAGGCGAGAAGAGCGCTGGACCGCATGGTGGGCTACCGCATTTCCCCGCTTCTGTGGTCCAAGGTAAAGCGCGGGCTTTCCGCCGGACGCGTGCAGTCTGTCGCCCTGCGCATGATCTGTGACAGAGAGGACGAGATTGCGGCATTCATTCCGGAGGAATACTGGACGCTGGACGCTTCCTTTAAGGTTCCGGGAGAGAGGAAGCTGCTGACCGCGAAGTATTACGGCACGCCGCAGCAGAAGGTGAACCTGACCAGCCAGGCGGATGTGGAGCGGGTGATCGCTGAACTGAACGGCGCCGATTACCGGGTGAGCGAGGTGAAGAAGGGGGAGAGGATCAGAAAGCAGCCTCTGCCGTTTACCACCTCCACCCTGCAGCAGGAAGCCAGCAAGGTGCTGAATTTTTCTACCCAGAAAACCATGCGGCTGGCCCAGCAGCTCTATGAAGGCGTAGACATCAAGGGAAACGGTACGGTGGGTGTGATCACCTATCTGCGTACTGATTCCACCCGTGTCTCAGAGGAAGCGGAGCATCAGGCCGCCGATTATATTGAGAAGATCTACGGCCCCCAGTACGCGGGAGAAAAGACCCAGACGAAGCAGAGCGGATTAAGTCAGAAAATTCAGGATGCCCATGAGGCCATCCGCCCCACGGACATCGAGCGGACGCCCTCCGAACTGAAGGAATCTCTCTCCAGAGATCAGTTCCGGCTGTATCAGCTCATCTGGAAGCGTTTTGTGGCGAGCCGGATGACGCCCGCCAGATATGAGACGACCTCAGTGAAAATTGACGCAGCAGGCCACCGCTTCACGGTTTCCGCGAGCAAAATCGCCTTTGATGGTTTCATGAGCGTCTATACGCAGGAGGAGGATGAAAAGGCGGAGGGCAACATGCTGGCCGGAAGCATCGATATGGATACGAAACTCTCGTTCGACAGCTTCTCCCAGGCACAGCACTTTACCCAGCCCCCGGCTCACTATACGGAGGCGAGCCTGGTGCGCGCGCTGGAGGAGCAGGGAATCGGACGGCCCAGTACCTATGCGCCCACGATCACTACGATTCTTGCGCGAAGGTATATCGTCAAGGAAAACAAAAACCTCTATGTCACCGAACTTGGCGAGGTGGTGAACAACATGATGAAGGAGGCGTTTCCCAGCATCGTGGATGTGAATTTCACCGCCAACATGGAGGCGCTTCTGGACGGCGTGGAGGAAGGCAGCGTAAAATGGAAGACCATCATTGAGAATTTTTATCCCGACCTGGATAAAGCCGTGGAGCAGGCCCAGAAGGATCTGGATCAGGTGAAGATTGCAGATGAGGTTTCTGATGAGAAATGCGAGCTGTGCGGCAGAAACATGGTGATTAAGTACGGCCCGCACGGACGTTTTCTGGCATGCCCGGGCTTCCCGGAATGCCGCAATACCAAGCCCTATTTTGAAAAAATCGGTGTCCCCTGTCCGAAATGCGGAAAGGACATCGTTCTGAAAAAAACGAAAAAAGGACGTAAATACTACGGTTGTATAGGTAATCCGGACTGTGACTTCATGGTATGGCAGAAGCCTTCCAGAGAAAAATGTCCCAATTGCGGCTCTCTGATGCTGGAAAAGGGGAATAAGCTGGTCTGCTGGAACGAAGAATGCGGAACCGTTGTGGAGAAGAAGGAAAACTGACCGGTTTTGCGTTGCACCGGGGATATGCCTGTGTTAAAATAAATTCATTACAAAAGAGGCGTCCTGGCGGAGGGAAGATAGATGAGTAGCGTTCAACTGCTGGATAAAACACGGAAAATCGGGAAACTGCTGCACAACAATAATTCCAGTAAGGTTGTGTTCAATGATATCTGCAGTGTGCTGAGAGAGATTCTCGCTTCCAACGTTCTGGTAATCAGCCGCAAGGGAAAGGTCCTTGGAGTCGGAAATCTTCCGGGAGCGGCGGCTTCGGGAGAACTTCTGGAGGAGCTGATCCGCAATGAGGTGGGAAGCTTCATCGATCCGATGCTGAACGAACGTCTGCTTTCCGTGCTGTCCACGAAGGAGAATGTGAATCTTGCCACGCTCGGCTTTGAAAGCACGGATGTAAAGCGCTTTGCCGCCGTCGTGACGCCGATCGAGATCGCGGGGGAACGCCTGGGAACTCTTTTCATCTATCGGGTGACGGAAGGCTACGGCATCGATGACATTATCCTCTGCGAATACGGCTCCACCGTTGTGGGACTGGAAATGCTCCGTTCCGTCAGCGAAGAGAGCGCGGAGGAAAGCAGGAAGCTCGCCGTGGTCAAGTCTGCGATCGGCACACTGTCCTATTCGGAGACGCAGGCGATCGTCCATATTTTTGAAGAGCTGGGCGGCATGGAGGGCGTTCTTGTTGCAAGCAAGATCGCAGACCGCGCGGGAATCACCCGTTCCGTGATCGTGAACGCTCTGCGGAAATTTGAAAGCGCTGGAATCATCGAGTCCCGTTCCTCAGGAATGAAGGGAACCTACATCAAGGTGAAGAACGATGTGGTTTTTGATGAGGTGAAGAAGCTGTCCGGACAAATCGGATGAAAAATGGTAAAAATGAGAAAAGCCCCTTGCGCAGGGGGCTTTTTTATGTTAAAATCCATTTGTTGTGACCAAAAATCACGTGTGCCGGGTTCCGGCCGGTGCCTCCTTAACGCGGGAGGTGGCAGACGGGGGAAACTTTTTCCCCGGGAGGGCGCCTGAGGGCGCACAAGGCATACGGAAGAATTTAACCAGACGGAGGTAGAAACAATGAGCGTTATTTCAATGAAGCAGTTACTGGAAGCAGGTGTTCATTTCGGACATCAGACAAGAAGATGGAACCCCAAGATGGCTCCCTACATCTTCACCGAGAGAAACGGCATCCACATCATCGACCTGCAGAAGTCTGTAGGAAAGATCGATGAGGCTTACAATGCGGTTTCCGAGATCGCCGCTCAGGGCGGAACGATCCTGTTCGTTGGAACCAAGAAGCAGGCACAGGATGCGGTGAAGACCGAGGCAGAGCGCTGCGGTATGTATTATGTAAATGAGAGATGGCTGGGCGGCATGCTCACCAACTTCAAGACCATCAGAAGCAGAATCGACAGACTGAAACAGATCGAGACCATGGCGGAAGATGGAACCTTCGATGTGCTTCCCAAGAAGGAAGTTATCCAGATCAAGAAGGAATGGGAGAAGCTGGAGAAGAACCTTGGCGGAATCAAGAACATGACCAGAATTCCTGATGCGATCTTCGTTGTTGACCCCAAGAAGGAAAGAATCTGCGTACAGGAAGCGCACATTCTGGGAATCACCCTGATCGGAATCGGCGACACCAACTGCGATCCCGAAGAGCTTGATTTCATCATCCCCGGCAATGACGATGCCATCAGAGCGGTTAAGCTGATCACTTCCAAGATGGCTGACGCCGTGATTGAGGCAAACCAGGGCGAAGCGGTTTACGATGAGCAGGCTCTGGAGACCGAAGCGACCGATATCGAAGAGGTTGCGGCTCAGGAAGCGGAAGCAGAAGCTTAAACTTTAGTTTGGATGGAGGAAAATACAATGGCTATTACAGCAGCAATGGTAAAGGAATTAAGAGAGATTTCCGGCGCTGGCATGATGGACTGCAAGAAGGCGCTGAACGAGACAAACGGCGACATGGAAGCGGCCATGGAGTACCTGAGAAAGAACGGACAGGCCAAGGCTGAGAAGAAGGCCGGAAGAATTGCGGCAGAGGGACTTTGCCGTATCGCGGTGAAGGATGACACCACGGCTGCGGTTGTGGAAGTGAATTCCGAGACCGACTTCGTTGCAAAGAATGAGACCTTCCAGGAGTTTGTTGCATCTGTTGCAAAGCAGGCGGTGGATTCCGATGCGGCTGATGTGGACGCTCTTCTGGCTGAAAGCTGGAATGTAGATCCTTCCAAGACCGTGAAGGAAGCTCTGGTGGAGAAGATCGCTACCATCGGTGAGAACCTGAACATCAGAAGATTCCAGAAGGTGGTTGCGGAACACGGCTGTGTGGTTTCCTATACCCATGGCGGCGGAAGAATCGGCGTTATCGTGGAAGCTGACACCGATGTGGTAAATGATGCCATCAAAGAGTGCCTGACCAATGTGGCCATGCAGGTTGCAGCTCTTTCTCCCAAGTATGTGGCTGTTGCCGATGTACCGGAAGAGTACAAGGAGCATGAGAAGCAGATCCTGATCGCACAGGCGCAGAATGATCCCAAGAATGCGAATAAGCCTGCAAACATCATCGAGAAGATGATCACCGGACGTCTTGCCAAGGAGCTGAAGGAGGTTTGCCTCCTGGAGCAGGCATACGTGAAGGACGGCGATCTGACCGTTGCCAAGTATGTGGAGCAGGTTGGCAAGGAGAACGGCGCAAATCTTTCCATCAAGAGCTTCGTGCGTTTTGAGACCGGTGAAGGCATCGAGAAGAAGGTAGATGACTTTGCTGCAGAGGTTGCTGCTCAGGCAGGACTGTAATTTCCCAGAGAAAAGGACTGCAGTATTTCTACAGGACGGCAGTCATTGGATAAAAGCCTCCGGAAACCATATTGGGTTTCCGGGGGCTTTTCTAAAAGAGAATTTCGCCAGCGGCGGAAGAGAGGAGATGCGGTGAAGCATTACGGCGTTTTTGATATCATCGGCCCCATTATGGTTGGGCCTTCCAGCAGTCATACGGCGGGAGCGGCCAGGCTGGGCCTTTTTGCCAGACATTTGTGCGGAGAGAACGTGAAGAAGGCTGTTTTCTATATGCACGGATCTTTTGCGGAAACCTATGCCGGACATGGGACGGATAAGGCGCTTCTGGCGGGAATCCAGGGAATCCGGTATGACGACGAGCGGCTGAAGCAGGCCTATGAGCTGGCGGCTGAAAGCGGGATGGAGGTGAGCTTTCAGCCGGCAGATCTGGGAGAGGTACATCCCAATACGGTACGCATGGAGCTGACTACGGAAAGCGGACGTCAGTTTACCATGACCGGAAGCAGCGTCGGCGGCGGAAGTGTGTGCATCACGGAGATCGACGGAGTGGCAGTTCAGTTTTCGGGAGAACGTCCGATTCTGGCCACCAGGCATATGGACGAGCCGGGGGTGATCGCGGGGATTACGGCAATCCTGTATGCCTATCGGATCAATATCGGAAATATGCAGGTAAACCGTTCCGCAGATAACCATACTGCCTGCATGTATATGGAGCTGGACGGGGAGCTTCCGGAGGCTCTGAAGGGAGCGCTGGAGCAGGTATACGGCGTACAGCGCGCGCTGCTTTTGAATCCGGCGGATATGAACTGATGTGCGGCAGGCGGAAAAAGCGGCCTGTGAAGTCTGGTAGGAAAGGAAATTCATATGTTCATCATGGATACGGAAAAACTGACTGCATATCTGCAGCAGGAAAATATGCGGCTCTGTGACTACGCTCTGGCGCAGGAGCTGGAAGCGGGAACCGGAGACAGACAGGAGCTTCGGGACAGAATGGCCCAGACGCTTGCGGTGATGGAACGATCCGTGGAGAAGGCGCGGAAGGAGCCGGTGCATTCGGTCAGCGGGCTGACCGGAGGAAACGCCTGCCTGTATGAAGCCTACAGGCAGACGGGAAAAAGCGTTCTCGGAGATACGGCTTCTCTGGCTGCGGCGATGGCGCTTTCCTGCAGCGAGCTGAACGCTTCCATGCAGTGCATTGTCGCTTGTCCCACGGCAGGTTCCTGCGGGATTGTTCCCGCCGTACTTCTGTCCTGTGCCGAAACCCGTAGTCTGGATCGGGAACAGGTGATCGACGGCCTGTTCACCGCATCCGCGGTGGGAATTCTGATCGGCAGCCGTGCCACGCTTGCGGGAGCGGAAGGCGGCTGCCAGGCAGAGTGCGGTTCCGCCGCCGCGATGGGCGCTGCGGCTGTGGTGGAGATGCTGGGCGGAACGCCGGATATGGCCTTTCATGCGGCCGCCATGGCGCTGAAAAATGTGCTGGGGCTGACCTGTGATCCGGTGGCGGGGCTTGTGGAGATTCCCTGCATCAAGCGGAATGCCTCCGGAGCGGTCAATGCGCTGCTTTCGGCGGATCTTGCCCTCGCAGGCATGAAGAGTTATATTCCCTTCGATGAGGTGGTGGACGCCATGTATGCCATCGGGAGGGCCATGCCTTCCGAGGTGCGGGAAACCGCGAAGGGCGGCCTGGCTGTGACGCCCACCGGACAGCGGATGCGGGAGGAGGCGGAGGCCTCGAAGGGCAGAGAACGTGAAGGACAGAGGTCGTGAAAAAGGACCTGTAGAATGGTCATTGAAAAGGAGAAGGTAAAAAATGGAGGTTATCAGAGCAGGTGCACAGTGGAAGGAAGAAATTCTGCGCTTCGCGGACAGGATATTCGGGGAGGATGTGCAGCCGGGCGGCTTTGCGGAGCTGATTCCGGATGTGTACGGACCGGAGGCACCCTGTGACGGGAACCATCTTCTCGTTTTGGAGGAGGGAAAGATCCGGGCGCTTCTGCTGACGGAGCCCATATCCTTTGTGAGCGGCGGCGAGATTCTGAAAGGAATCGGCGTGGGAACGGTGAGCGTGGCCGAAGACGCGAGGGGAAGAGGCTTCATGCAGCTTCTGCTGAAAACGGTGCGGGAGTGGATGAAGGAAGAGGGATATGCTTTTGCGGTCCTCGCCGGGCAGAGACAGCGATACGCCTACTGGGGATATGAACCCATGGAGACACGGATCAACATGCAGCTGGAGCCGGGGAACGGAAAGCATGGGCTGAAGCGTGCGTGTACGGATGCCGAAGCCATTTCCTTTACGGAACTGGAAGAAGGAGGGGAAGAGGAAGGGCTGGCCTATGAGCTCTTTACCCGTCTTTCCCTGCATACGCTTCGCAAAAGAGAGAATTTTGTCCGGCATCTGAAAGCGGGCCGGTGTATTCCGCTCGTGATTCGCAAAAACGGCAGCTTTGCCGGATATCTGTGCGATTCCGTCCGGGATGGAGAGCATAAAATCACGGAGCTGGAGCTTGCGGATATGACGCTGTATCCGGCAGTGCTTCTGGCGTACTGGGAGCAGAGAGCGCCGGAGGGTTTTTCGGTGGGACTTTCTCTGTACCGGACAGAGGAATTTTCCTTCCTGGAAAAAATCTGTGGAAGATATGAGCTCAGGACGGGGTATCAGTATTATATGGAAGATCTTCAGGCAGTGCTGGCATTCTTCCTGCGGGCAAAGCAGCGGTTGACAGGACTTTTGGATGGAAAATGGGCCTTCCGGACGGAGGGCAGGCTGTATTGCTGCAGCGTGAAGGACGGAAACGTCTGCGTCACTGTTGAGGCCGGAGAGGCGGCGGAGCAGTGGAAAGACGGGAAGGAATGGGAAAGGGGAGAGCTGGTGCGCTTTCTGTTCGGTCCATCTTCGGCTGTCCTTTCGTCATACGGGGCGCCTGCAGGATGGTTTCCGCTTCCCCTGTATCTGCCTGATGCGGATGCGGTGTAAAAAAGAGAATTTGAACGGAGAGCAAACTTATGGTAGTAAAAAACAATCTTTTTCCGGGCGGGGTGAGACGGGCTCTGACTATGAGCTATGATGACGGGATGGAATATGATTACCGGCTGGTGGAGATCTTCAACCAAAGCGGCATTCGGGGAACCTTTCATCTAAACAGCGGAAGGCTGGGAGAGAAGGAACGGGTCCGGCCGGAAGATGTGGCGGGACTGTACAAGAATCATGAGGTATCGGTGCATACGGTGAATCATCCCTATCTGACCCAGATTCCGGACGCACAGGTGCTTGAGGAGATCCTGGAGGATAAGGAAAGGCTGGAAGAACTGTGCGGCTATCCGGTGCGGGGAATGTCCTGGCCTTTCGGCGCCTGGACGGATCATGCCATCAGCCTGTCAGAAGCCTGTGGAATGGAATACAGCCGGACGGTGGCGGCGACGGGCTCCTTTGACCTGCCGCAGGATTTCATGAAATGGCATCCGACAGCCCATCATGACGATGATCTTGAAGGGCTATGGAAAAAGTTTATGGAGCGGGAATTCGAGCAGATGCTTCTCTTTTACGTGTGGGGACACAGCTTTGAATTTGACCGGAACCATAACTGGGAGAAGATCGGGAACTTCTGCCGGATGGCGGGCGGACGGGAGGATGTGTGGTACGCTACCAATATCGAGATTCTGGATTATGTGCAGGCGGCCCGCAGCCTGAGATTTTCTCGAAACCGGAAGATGGTTTACAACCCGTCGGCGCAGGATGTCTGGATCAGCGTGGACAGGGAGCCGGTCCGCATCGCTGGCGGAGAGTTCAGAAAGCTGTAAGAAAGACAGGATGAAAAAGAAAGAGGTCTTTGATATGAACGAACAGTTTCAAATCATAAGCGACGGATCCTGTGATCTCCCGCCGGAGCTTACGGCGAAGAAGCAGATCCGGGTGATACCTTTTTATGTGTCCTTTGACGGGACGAATTACCGGAAGGAGCTGGAGGAGATCGGTATCCGGGAATTTTATCAGGAAATGGTGAACAGGAAGGGGGTGTATCCCAGATCTTCCCTGCCCTCGGTGCAGGATTATATGGATGCGTTTCTGCCTTATGCGAAGGCGGGTATTCCCATGCTGGTGCTGTGCATTTCCACCAAACTGAGCGGTTCCATGCAGTCGGCGCTCTCTGCCAGAGAGCTGATTCTGGAAGACTATCCGGACGCGAAAATCTGCGTGATTGATACCACGCTCTGCACCGTGCTGCAGGGGCTTCTTGTGCTGGAAGCGGCGGCCATGCAGGAGCGGGGCGCCGGCTTTGAGGAAACGGCAGAGCGGATCGAAGCGATCAAGTCCACCGGACGTATTTTTTTCACCGTGGGAAATCTGGAATATCTCCAGGCGGGCGGACGGATCGGCCGTGTGGCCGGAATCGCGGGATCCCTTCTGGGCATCCGTCCGGTGATCACCATGAAGGAGGGAGAAATCTTTCCTTCCGGCATCAGCCGTTCCCGGAGGAAGACTTTGGAGAAGACCATAGATCTTCTGAGGGACTGCCTGCAGGCGTGCGGCGGAGCGGTTAAAAAGTATTCGCTCGCGGCAGGCTTCGGCTATGACAGAGAGGAGGCGGAGGAATACCGCAGGCTGGTGGTGGAGCGACTGGAAGGGCTGATCAGCCTGGAGGAGCTTCCCCTCTATCAGATCGGCGCGACGATCGGCGTGCACACGGGGCCTTACCCGCTTGGTCTGGGGATCCTGGAGCGGGCCTGAACGGATGTGAAAGCCAGAAACGGCGAGACAGGACGCGGTTTCCCTTTGACGGCGTTCTGACAGATCAGCCGGAAGACAGCCTAAATCCGGATTTTCTTCTGCAGGGCAAAGAGTGCCAGACAGCTGGGAAAAACCATGAGGGCGTTGATCAGGTCCGTGACGCTCCAGACCAGATCCATGGGCAGTACGGCGCCGATGTAAATCATGACAATATAGCAGAGATGATAGGAGACAAGGCTCTGGCCGTCGAAGAGATATTCGGCGGCCCTTTCTCCGTAATAGCACCAGCCGATGAGGGTGGTGAGAGCGAAGGCAACCAGAGAAAGGGAAAGGATGGCAGCGCCGCCGGGAAGGACGGTGAATGCGGCTGTGGTCAGGCTTGCGGAGCTGTAGCCTGCAATGGAGCCGGGATTTTTCAGGATGTTGCAGATGATCACAAGCCCCGTGACGGCGCACATGACCACCGTGTCCCAGAACACCGCCGTCATGGAGATGAGCCCCTGCCGGCGGGGGTACCGGGTGCCGGAGGAAGCGGCGGCAATGGCGGCAGTGCCGATGCCCGCCTCATTGGTAAAAAGCCCTCTGGCGATCCCGTAGCGCGCTGCGCTCTGTACGGTGCTTCCG
>ERZ894229.678-NODE-678-length-24595-cov-13.2201_pt1 | contig 24595 bp, 18 predicted proteins | sample MGYA00380295_ERZ894229 | MGnify/ENA primary metagenome ERZ894229 (study PRJEB32331, sample SAMN06328479) | human gut metagenome | biome: human gut microbiome; feature: stool | host: Homo sapiens | collected 2014-09-17 ... | reverse complement strand
CTTCAGTCAATCGCGCAGAACGGCCTGGCCTATACCAGAGATGCGTTTGATAAGGAAAGATTTGAGCGGGTCCGGGAGATTGCGGCGGAAATCATGGCAATGAAGACGGAGCTTCCGCTGGAAAAGGTAAAAAATGTATTCTGCGGGGAATACGGATATCAGACGCCCAAGCTGGATACCCGTGCGGCCATTTTTCAGGACGGGAAAATCCTGCTGGTGAAGGAACAGGGAGGGTGGTCCCTGCCCGGCGGATGGTGCGATTACAATCAGACGCCGGCCTCCAATACGGTGAAGGAAGCAAAGGAGGAGGCAGGACTGGATGTGGAGCCCGTGAAGCTGATTGCCATACAGGACAGAAATCTGCACAATTTCCCGCAGTATGCCAATCCGATCTGCAAGATTTTCTTTCTCTGCAGGGCTCTTGGCGGCAGCTTTCAGGAGAACATAGAGACGACGGAGAGCGGCTTTTTTTCGCTGGAAGAGCTGCCGGCGCTGAATGGGGATAAGAATACGCTGGAGCAGATTGAAATGTGCTTTGATGCGGCGGCCGATCCGGACTGGAAGACGTTGTTTGATTAGCCGGTCCGCAGTAAAATTGTATAAAAATGGGTGCAAAACCTTTGTGGACAGGTTATAATAAAGCCAGAAGCATGGCAGAAAATGCCGGGCACAACGCCGGACGGAAAGGTGATTCGGCCTGGTAAAAAGCAGGAGGATGCGGAGATGGAGCATGCGACACAGAAACTTCAGGAGATTGAAAAATATTGGAAATGGTATCAGATTAACCGGTATTTCGGAGCGCTGGCCGGGGCGGTGATCTATTCTCTTGGAATCAACCTGTTTATCGTTCCGGTGTCGTTGTACAGCGGCGGAATTATGGGTTTTGCACAGGTGATCCGGACGGTGCTGGTGGAATATCTCCATGCCCCTTTTCAGAATTTTGATGTGGCCGGTGTGATTTATTATTTGATTAACGCGCCTGTCCTGCTGTTGTCCATGAAACGGATCGGACGGCGTTTTTTTGCGAAAACGGTGATGTGTGTAACTACCGTGACCGTACTGCTGTCGGTGATTCCCATTCCGAAGCAGCCGATTCTGCCGGAGGATACGCTCGCCTGCTGTGTGATTGGCGGCATTATCTGCGGCGTGGGCATGGGACTCGCGCTGAAATGCGGCGGTTCGCTGGGAGGAACGGATATTGTTGGGATGATGCTCATCAAGTGGCGCAGAGATTTCAGGGTAGGTCGGGTGAATATGGCGGTAAATGTGGTTCTGTACGGCGTATGCCTGTTCCTGTTCAATGTACCCACGGTGATTTACTCCCTGATATATGCCTTTGTCAGTGCCTTTGCCATAGATAAGGTACACGCTCAGACCATCAATGTGGAGGTGCGTGTCATTACCAAGAAGAAGGACGAGGAGATGGAGAAGGAGATCTTTTCCGAACTGGACAGGGGGGTTACAAAATGGGAAGCGGTCGGCGCCTATACGGACGAGCCGGTGCATGTGCTTTACATTCTGGCTTCCAAGTATGAGCTGAGTCAGCTGAAAAATATTGTATATAAATATGATCCACACGCTTTTGTGGTGATTGATGAGGGGGTTTCTGTGGTCGGAAACTACAAGACAAGGCTCTGATACGGAAAAGCCATGTAAAAATTGAAAAAGAAAAAACCGGCGGCTGCGGCGCCCCAGGAGCGTCTTCGCAGCCGCCGGTTTTTGCATAAGTAATCCGGCAATGGCCATAAAATTTCGATCCGATTATTTTCTGTCTTCCTTGGACTCAGTCTTCGGCTCGCAGGTCAGGTGCATTCCCAGCTTCTTGAAAACGCCTTCGTCCACGGGGGAGAGCATGACGGAGGAATGAACCTCACAGCCGCGAAGCTGCCGGAGGGCGCTCAGCGCAAGGGCCGCCCGTTTGTCCGTCGCCGCGCTGATGGAAAGGGCGATCAGGATTTCGTCCGTGTGCAGTCTGGGATTGATGCTTCCCAGATAGGCGGTCTTCAGGGTCTGGATCGGCTCGATGGCCGTGGGAGAAACCAGATGCACTTCGTGATCAATGCCTTCGATCACCTTCAGAGAGTTCAGCAGGCAGGCGGAAGCAGCGCCCAGCAGATCGGTGGTTTTTCCGGTGACAATCTGACCATCCGGAAGCTCGATGGCCACTGCAGGATGACCGGTTTCCTCCTCTCTCTGCATGGCGGCCGTTACCACGGGACGGTCTTTGATGGTAAGCCCGCCCTGCTTCATGAGAAGCTGAAGCTTGTAGAGGATTTCTCTGGAGCTGTTTCCGCGCTTGAGGTCACACAGGCAGCTGTAGTAGCGGCGGATGATCTCCTGATTGGCGGCTTCCCGGCAGGCTGCATCGTCGATGATACAGTTTCCGGCCATGTTGACTCCCATATCAGTGGGGGATTTGTAGGGGCATTCGCCCAGGATCTCCTCAAAAATAGCGTGCAGTACAGGAAAGATTTCCACGTCCCGGTTATAGTTTACAGTGGTGGTATGATAGGCTTCCAGGTGGAAGGGGTCGATCATATTCACGTCATTCAGGTCGGCTGTCGCCGCTTCATAGGCGATGTTGACCGGGTGCTTTAAGGGCAGGTTCCAGATGGGGAAGGTTTCGAACTTCGCATACCCCGCCTGTACGCCGCGCTTATGCTCATGATAAAGCTGGGAAAGGCAGGTGGCCATCTTTCCGCTGCCGGGACCGGGAGCGGTAACTACCACCAGCGGACGGGTGGTCTCCACATATTCATTTCTGCCGTATCCCTCATCGCTGACGATCAGGTCAATGTTGTCCGGATAGCCGTCGATGATATAATGAAGGTAAGAATGGATGCCCAGGTTATTAAGACGGTTCCGGAACTGATCTGCAGAGGGCTGTCCTGCATATTGGGTGATGACCACGGAATCGGACAGAAAACCGTTTTGGCGGAAGGTCTGAATGAGGCGGATAACCTCTTCACCATAGGTGAGGCCGGAATCCTGCCTGATCTTGTTGCTTTCAATGGAAGAAGCGCTGATGACGACCACAATTTCCGCATGATCCTTCAGCTGCCGGAGCATTTTGAACTTACTGTCCGGTTCAAAACCCGGAAGAACCCGGGAAGCATGGTAATCATCAAAGAGCTTTCCACCGAATTCCAGATAAAGCTTGTCACCGAACATGGCGATGCGTTCGCGGATGTGTTCGGACTGCATTTTCAGGTATTTATTGTTGTCAAATCCGTATTTCATGTGTTGGGTTGTCCCTTCTGTTCTTTTTCTTTCAGTGCCGCCGTGATAAAGCCGGAAAAAAGAGGGTGCGGCCTGTTGGGTCTGGATTTCAGTTCCGGATGCGCCTGTGTGGCGATGAAGAACGGATGCTCCGGAAGTTCGCACATTTCCACAATACGGCCGTCCGGGGAAAGGCCGGAAAGCTTCATGCCTCCTGCGGTGAGGGCGCTGCGGAAATCGTTGTTCACTTCGTAGCGGTGTCTGTGGCGTTCATGGATGGTTTCTTCCCCATAGAGGCGGTAAGCCAGAGAATCCTTTGTAAGAACGCAGGGATAGGAACCAAGACGCAGGGTGCCGCCGATATCCTCCACCCCGTTCTGATCGGGCATCAGATCGATGACAGGATGGGTGGTGGAAGGATTCAGTTCTACGCTGTGCGCGTCGGTGAATCCGAGCACATTTCGGGCAAACTCCACGATGGCAAGCTGCATGCCCAGGCACAGGCCGAGATAGGGGATATTGTGGGTTCTGGCGTAGGTAATGGCATAAATCTTTCCGTCGATGCCCCTGTCGCCGAATCCGCCGGGAACCAGAATTCCGTTCACGTCGGAGAAAAGCCCGTCCGAATTTTCCGGAGTTACTTTTTCAGAATCCACCCATTTGATCCGGACACTGACATGATTGGAAATACCGCCGTGCTTGAGCGCTTCCACCACGCTGATATAGGCGTCATGAAGCTGAATATATTTGCCTACCAGAGCAATCGTTACCTCGTCCTTCGGGGTGCGCAGCGCTTCCACCATGGCCTTCCAGTCGGTCAGATCCGGCTCCCTGTTTTCCAGAGCGAGGCAGTCGCAGACCACATCCGCCAGATGTTCTTTTTCCATGGCGAGCGGCGCTTCATACAGATATTCCACATCCAGATTCTGCAGAACACGGCTGCTGGGAACGTTACAGAACAGAGCGATTTTGTCCTTAATGCTCTGGCCGAGAGGAATTTCGCTGCGGCAGACGATGATATCGGGCTGGATTCCCATTCCCTGAAGCTCCTTAACGCTGGCCTGGGTGGGTTTGGTTTTCAGCTCCTGGGAGGCGCGCAGATAGGGAATCAGGGTGACGTGGATCAGAATCGCATTTTCATGTCCGATCTCTCTCTGAAACTGGCGGATGGATTCCAGAAAAGGCTGGCTTTCGATATCTCCTACGGTGCCGCCTACTTCGATGATGGCGATCCTTGTTTCATCGTCGGTAAAATTGCGGTAGAAACGGCTCTTGATCTCGTTGGTGATGTGCGGGATGACCTGAACGGTACCGCCGCCGTAATCTCCGCGCCGTTCCTTCTGGAGAACGGACCAGTAAACCTTTCCGGTGGTGACGTTGGAATTCCGGTCCAGATTTTCATCGATGAAACGCTCATAATGGCCAAGGTCCAGATCGGTTTCCGTTCCATCCTCGGTGACGAATACCTCTCCGTGCTGGATGGGATTCATGGTTCCGGGATCAATGTTGATATAAGGATCAAATTTCTGCATGGTCACCTTATAGCCCCGGGCTTTCAGAAGCCGCCCCAGAGAGGCCGCCGTGATTCCCTTGCCAAGGCCGGAAACCACGCCGCCTGTTACGAATACATACTTTACTGCCATAGCGTTCTCCAATCTGCCGCGTCTGTCACATGCGGCCTGCTGCATTTATAAATGGTGTCATCCGGGGAAAAAGCCGCCATACCGAAGCTGCCTGTCCCAAAAATCTAATTTTAATATTATACAACGAAAAACAGGAGAAAATCTACCTTTTTTTGAAAAAAAATCATCGACCGTGTTACGGGAATTTAATAAATCTTTTATAGTTCACACGATATTTTCACAGAATAAATATTGATTTATGAACGGTGAAACCATATAATAGGAAAGTGTTAAACGCGCACTGACAGGGAATTCTGCCTGTATTCCGGGAAATCCGGACATTTCCTTATATAGAAGCGCGAACAATTTGAGAGGAAGTCGATTCCGTCAGGGATCGTTACTACAGAAAGGTTTTTACGAATGGACAACAACAATCTGAACAGCTATAACGGAGGAGGCGGCTATAATAACAATAATAACGGCCAGGGCGGCGGCCCGCAGGGGCCGGGAGGCCCGGGAGGACGGCCGCCGGGAAGACAGAATCTGATGATGATTCTGGTGGCCGCTCTGGTAACGCTGGTCTGCATGAGCTTTTTCATGAGGATGCTCAGCGGCGTGTCCAGCCAGGAAATCTCCTACAATGAGTTTCTGGAGATGGTGGAAGAGGGACGCGTGGAAAGGGTGGAGATCGGAGATTCTCAGATCACCATCATTCCGAAATCGGACAACGGCAACAATCCCTTCCTGCAGCAGCCGGAAATCACTTACTATACGGGACTGGTGCAGGACGATACGCTGACCCAGTATCTGAAGGACAACGGCGTTGAGATTTACGGAGAGGTTCCGGACAATTCCGGCCTGCTTCTGTCGATCCTCCTGACCTATGTGCTGCCTTTTGTGGCGATCATCATCCTCTTCAATTTCCTGATGAAGAAGATGTCCGGCGGCGGAGGCCCCATGGGTGTGGGAAAGAGCAACGCCAAGGTTTATGTACAGAAGGAAACCGGCGTCACGTTTAAGGATGTGGCAGGTGAGGACGAGGCCAAGGAATCCCTGCAGGAGGTCGTGGATTTCCTGCATAATCCGGGAAGATATTCCAAGATCGGCGCGAAGCTTCCCAAGGGAGCGCTGCTGGTGGGACCTCCCGGAACCGGTAAGACGCTGCTTGCAAAGGCGGTCGCCGGTGAAGCGCATGTGCCGTTCTTCTCGCTGACCGGTTCTGATTTCATCGAGCTTTACGTAGGTGTCGGCGCATCCCGTGTGCGCGACCTGTTTAAGGAAGCGACGAAGAATGCTCCCTGTATTATTTTCATCGACGAGATCGACGCCATCGGCCGCAGCCGTGATTCCAAGTACGGCGGCGGGAACGAAGAGCGGGAACAGACGCTGAATCAGCTCTTAAGTGAGATGGACGGTTTCGACAGCTCCCGGGGGATTCTGATTCTGGGCGCGACCAACCGGCCGGAGATTCTGGATAAGGCGCTGCTTCGTCCGGGCCGTTTTGACCGGCAGATCATCGTGGATAAGCCGGATCTGAAGGGACGTGTGGAGATTCTGAAGGTCCATTCCAAGGACGTCCTGATGGATGAAACCGTGGATCTGGATGCCATCGCGCTTGCGACCAGCGGCGCCGTCGGCTCCGATCTTGCAAATATGATCAACGAGGCCGCCATCAACGCGGTCAAACAGGGCAGAGATTACGTCTGCCAGAAGGATCTGTTCGAGGCCGTGGAGCAGGTGCTTGTGGGTAAGGAGAAGAAGGACCGCATCATGAGCAGGGAGGAGCGGCGCATCGTTTCCTACCATGAGGTAGGCCACGCGCTGGTATCCGCCCTGCAGAAGAATTCCGAGCCTGTGCAGAAGATCACCATCGTTCCCAGGACCATGGGTGCGCTGGGGTACGTGATGCAGGTGCCGGAGGAGGAAAAATTCCTGAATACGGAGGCAGAGCTCCATGCCATGCTGGTGGGCCTGCTGGCCGGCCGTGCGGCGGAGGAAATCGTATTCGATACCGTGACCACGGGAGCCTCCAACGATATCGAGAAGGCAACCAGCATCGCCAGAGCGATGGTAACCCAGTACGGTATGAGCAAGAAGTTCGGCCTGATCGGCCTGCAGACGATAGAAAGTCAGTACCTGGAGGGCCGGGCTGTGATGAACTGCTCGGATGTGACTGCGGCCGAGGTGGATTCCGAGGTCATGCGCATCCTCAAGGAGTGCTACGACGAAGCGCTGACGCTGCTGCGTGAGAACCGTACCATTCTGGATAAGATCGCCGCATACCTGATCGAGAAGGAAACGATCACCGGTAAGGAGTTCATGAAGATTTACCGGAAAGAAAAGGGAATCCCGGAGCCGGAGGAAAAGCCGGAGGAGAACCGGATGCAGAATCCGGCGGAACAGCCCAATCCGCCTCAGGGTGCTCCGCAGATGCCCTCCGGCCAGGGACAGGGCTTTGGAACGTCCGGCCCGCAGCAGGGAGACAGCTGGTGGAATAAGGACGGAAGCGGCATCCCGGAGCAGAATTCGGATTTCTGGGAGGATGACAGCGGACAGGATGACGGGCTGCAGCAGAACGGAACGAATCCGGAAGGTGGAAACGGGCAGGACGGTCAGAACGGTCAGAACCACCCGCAGGGTCCGGTGGGGAGATTCTCCAACACGGCGCTTCCTCCGTCGGATCAGATGAAATAGAAGGCTTTCAGCCGCCTGCGGCGGCAGGGCTTTTACGGTGAGAAGCCGTCTTCACAGGATGGAGACGGCTTTTCCTTTATCGTTCGGAGGAAGAGGCAGCCGGCGGCAGCGATGCAGGAAAGGGAAGCGGAAAATGTTTCATTTTGAGGAAGAACTGAAAAAGCTTCCGGCAAAGCCGGGAGTGTATATCATGCACGACAAGGACGACGCCATCATCTACGTGGGAAAGGCGATCAGCCTGAGAAACCGGGTGCGCTCCTATTTTCGGGAGAGCACGAACAAAAGTCCCAAAATCGAAAAAATGGTGACGAAAATCGCCCGCTTCGAGTATATTGTGACCGATTCGGAGCTGGAGGCTTTGGTGTTGGAAAATAATCTGATCAAGGAGCATAATCCCAAGTACAACACCATGCTGAAGGATGATAAAACCTATCCCTATATCAAGGTGACGATGGGAGAGGATTTCCCAAGGGTGCTGTTTTCCCGACAGATGAAAAAGGACAAATCCCGGTATTTCGGTCCGTTTACCTCCGCGTTTGCGGTGAAGGATACCATTGAATTGATCAACAAGCTGTATAAGCTGAGAACCTGCAACCGGGTTCTGCCGCGGGATATCGGGCTGGAGAGGCCCTGCCTGAATTATCATATCGGCCAGTGCATGGCGCCCTGTCAGGAGTATGTGACAAAGGAGGAATACCGTGCGCAGGTGGAGCAGGCGCTGGATTTTTTAAACGGAAATTTTGCTCCGATCCTGAACAGCCTGAAGCAGAAAATGGAGGAAGCGTCGGAAAATCTGGAATTTGAGGATGCGATCCGCTATCGGGATCTGTACAACAGCGTGAAGCAGGTGGCACAGAAGCAGAAGATCACGGACAGCGACGGAGAGGACAAGGACATCATCGCCCTGGCGCGGGATGAAAACGACGCGGTGGTGCAGGTCTTTTTCGTCCGGGGCGGCAAGCTGATCGGCAGGGAGCATTTCATCATGACCCGGACAGAAGATTGTACCCAGGCGCAGGTCCTTCTGGATTTTGTCAAGCAGTTCTATGCGGGCACGCCTTTTATTCCAAAGGAACTGATGCTGCAGCATGAAATCGAGGACATTCCGGTGCTGGAGCAGTGGCTTTCCGCCAGAAAGGGAAGTAAAGTACACATCCACGTGCCGAAGAAGGGAACCAAGGAAAAGCTGGTGGAGCTTGCGGCGACCAATGCGAAGCTGGTTCTCAGCAAGGACCGGGAACGGATCAAGCGGGAGGAGGGCCGCACCATCGGCGCGGTGAAGGAGATCTGCGAACTTCTGTCCATCCCGGAGGCGAACCGGATGGAGGCATTCGACATTTCCAACATCAGCGGATTTGAAAACGTGGGTTCCATGGTGGTCTATGAAAAGGGAAAGCCGAAGCGCAGCGACTACCGGAAATTCAAGATCAAAACGGTGGCGGGCCCGGATGACTACGCCTGCATGAAGGAGGTGCTGACGAGACGCTTCCAACATGGCATGGAGGAAACGAAGGAGCTGGAAGAAAAGCAGATGGAGAAGGAGTTCGGCAGCTTCACCCGTTTCCCGGATCTGCTTCTGATGGACGGCGGAAAGGGCCAGGTAAACGTGGCGCTTCAGGTGCTTTCCGAGCTGGGCCTTTCCATCCCGGTCTGCGGCATGGTCAAGGACGATAACCACAGGACGAGGGGGCTGTACTATCAGAACCGGGAGATCGCGATCGATACCCGCAGCGAGGGCTTCAAACTCATCACCAGAATCCAGGATGAGGCGCACCGTTTCGCCATTGAATATCACCGTTCCCTGCGGAGCAAGGAGCAGGTACGTTCCGTGCTGGACGGCATTCCCGGCGTGGGTCCTGCCAGGAGGAAGGCGCTGATGCGGGATTTCAAATCCATTGATGAGATCCGGCAGGCCGACGTCGCAAGGCTTTCCCAGGTGCCGGAAATCCCCGGGCACGTTGCGGAAGAAATCTATTCTTTTTTTCATGGTTCTGTGTTAAAATAGGCACAGATAAACGGCATCCGTTTCAAAGGGGCTTAAAGGGACAGCCTTTTCGTGTGCCTGGGACACGCATTTTGGCGGAGAGAAACAACGAAAGGTGGAAAGAATACTATGCCGCATGTAAATCTTACCGAGATTATTTCGAAGATGAAGCTGGAAAATCTGACGCCTGAGATCGACGTGAAGGGAATCAAGATCACACAGCCTGACATCAACAGGCCGGCGCTTCAGCTCGCCGGTTATTTTGAACATCATGAGCCCACACGGGTGCAGATCATCGGTTTTGTGGAATACTCCTATATGGAAGCGATGCCGGAGGAAAAAAAACTGGAAATCTATCATCAGTTTTTTTCCTATACCATGCCTTGCGTGGTTTACTGCCGGGAACTGCAGCCGGATCCGCTGTTCCGTCAGATCGCCATTGAGAAGAAGGTGCCGATTCTGATGACGAAAAAGGCCACTTCTGCGTTCATGGCAGAAATCATCCGGTGGCTGAATGTGAAGCTTGCGCCCTGCATTTCCGTGCATGGCGTGCTGGTGGATGTTTACGGTGAGGGCGTTCTGATCACCGGCGAGAGCGGAATCGGAAAGTCGGAAGCAGCGCTGGAGCTGATCCGAAGAGGACACCGTCTGGTTTCCGACGATGTGGTGGAGATCCGCAAGGTCAGCGACGATACACTGATCGGTTCTGCGCCGGATATCACCAAGCACTTCATTGAGCTGCGCGGCATCGGCATCATCGACGTCAAGACCCTGTACGGCGTTTCCAGCGTCAGAGATACTCAGAACATCGATCTGGTGATCCGGCTGGAGGACTGGAACAAGGATAAGGAGTACGACAGACTGGGACTGGAAGAGGAATACACGGAATATCTTGGCAACAAGGTGGTCTGCCACAGCATCCCGATTCGTCCGGGCCGGAACCTGGCAGTGATCTGCGAGTCCGCAGCGGTTAACCACCGTCAGAAGAAGATGGGTTACAATGCGGCACAGGAGCTGTACACACGTGTACAGAATTCCCTCGCCCGCAGAAGAGAGGAAGACGACGAAGATTAAAGGGAGGAAGATTTGAAAATGAGGTATTGTTTTGGAGTGGACGTGGGAGGAACCACGGTAAAGCTGGGATTTTTTGATGAAGAAGGAAACCTGCTGGAGAAGTGGGAGATTCCGACGAGGACGGAGGATCATGGGAAAAACATTCTTCCCGATGTGGCGGCAAGCATCCTGGATAAAATGAAGGAACGCGAGGTTTCCAGGGAAGAGATCGCGGGCGTTGGAATCGGAGCCCCCGGCCCCATTGACGCGAAGGGAACCGTCTATGTGGCGGTGAATCTGGGCTGGGGAACCTTCAGCCTGAAAAATGAGCTGCAGAGCCTTCTGAACCTTCCTGTGGAAGCGGGTAATGACGCAAACGTTGCGGCTCTTGGCGAGATGTGGAAGGGCGGCGGCCAGGGATATTCCAATGTGGTGGCTGTAACGCTGGGAACCGGAGTCGGCGGCGGAATCATCGTGGATGGAAAGATCCTTTCCGGAGCTACCGGAGCGGGCGGCGAGATTGGGCATATCCATGTAATGGACGATGAGACAGAAGCCTGCAACTGCGGCAACTGCGGATGTCTGGAGCAGTATACCTCCGCAACGGGAATCGTGCGCCTTGCGAAGCGCCGTCTGGCAGAGGACGACAAACCTAGTGTGCTGAGAGAAAGCGGCAATATTTCTGCCAAGACCGTGTTCGACGCGGTGAAGGATGGAGATGAGCTGGCGATTGAGGTGGCGGAACGTTTTGGAAAGATTCTTGGAAAGACCCTGGCCGGAATTGCGGCTGTGGTGAATCCGGAGATTTTCGTAATCGGCGGCGGCGTTTCCAAGGCCGGTCCGGTGCTTCTGGATTATATTCAGAAGAATTATACGTTGTATGCCTTTTCCGGAAGCCGGGGCGCTTTGTTCGCTCTGGCAACGCTGGGAAATGATGCCGGAATTTACGGAGCCGCAAAGCTGGTTCTGGATTAAAGCCGTCGGAAACGGCATATGATAGATTTAAAGTCATTGAGGATGGGAAGCAGTGAGCAGAGCTTTATTGGAATTTCTGGCCAGTGTGGTGCCGGAGGAAAATATCAGACAGCAGGAACCGATGTCCGAACATACAACCTTTCGTGTGGGCGGTCCCGCTGAGGTGTTCGTGACGGTAGATGACAGAGAACAGCTGGAAAAGGTGATTCGATACCTGAATCTGACAGGATGGCCGTATTTCCTGCTGGGAAACGGAAGCAACCTTCTGGTTGGAGATAAAGGCTACAGAGGTGTGGTGATCCGGCTTGGCCGGGCATTTGAAAATGTGAAAATGGAAGGAAACCGGCTGACCTGCGGGGCAGCCGTTTCTCTGGCAAAAGCGGCCAGAACGGCCATGGAAAACGGATTTTCCGGCCTGGAATTCGCGTCCGGCATTCCCGGAAGCGTGGGCGGCGGCGTCCGGATGAACGCGGGCGCCTATGGCGGGGAACTGGGGAACCTGGTGGAAACGGTTCTGGTCATGGCGAAGGACGGAAGCCTTATGGAGCTGGATAACGATACGATGGAATTCGGCTACAGAAAGAGCGTTCTGAAGGACAGACCCTATGCCGTTCTTGAGGTGACGATGAAGCTTCAGGAAGGGAACCGGGAAGAGATTCTGGCCAGAATGAATGAACTGGCGGACAGGAGGCGGCAGAAACAGCCGCTGGAGTATGCAAGTGCCGGAAGCACCTTTAAACGGCCGGAGGGAAATTTTGCGGGAAAGCTGATCATGGACGCGGGCCTGCGGGGCCTGCGGATCGGCGGCGCCAGAGTATCGGATAAGCACTGCGGCTTCATCATCAACGATGGAACGGCGACAGCGGCGGATATTGCGGAACTGATAGAAGAGGTTTCCGAGAGGGTAAAGGAAAAATTTGGCGTGAGCCTGGAGCCGGAGGTCATTTTTCTCGGAGACTTTTAAGGAACAATGGAGGAATGACGGGTGAGATTCGTAGTAGTTACGGGAATGAGCGGCAGCGGAAAAAGTACGGCGATGAAGTTTCTGGAGGACGCGGGCTTTTTCTGCGTGGATAACCTGCCCGTGCCGCTGATTGAGAAGTTCATGGAACTGCTCACCATGCCGAACAACGAGATATCCAAGGCGGCGCTCGGTCTGGACGTGCGCGCGGAGCAGACCTTTGGGGACGCGTTGAAGATCCTTGACCGGATGCGTCAGAACGGATTTGTTTTTGAAATCCTGTTTATGGATGCGGGAGATGATACGCTGGTGAAGCGCTATAAGGAAACCCGCCGTATGCATCCGCTCTGCACGCCGCAGGAGAACCGGATTGAGGACGGAATCCGCAAGGAAAGGCAGATCCTTGCGGAGATGAAAAAACGCGCCGACTATATCATCGACACGTCCAAGCTGCTGACGCGTGAACTGAAGGAAGAAATCGACAGAATTTTTGTACAGAACGGCGAATATAATAACCTTATGGTCAGCATTGTGTCCTTTGGATTCAAGCATGGCATTCCGGCGGACGCGGATCTGGTTTTTGACGTGAGGTTTCTCCCCAATCCGTTCTACATCGATGAACTGAAATATATGACCGGAAATGATAAGGGCGTTCAGGACTATGTGATGAGTTTCCCGGAGGCGGGGCAGTTTCTGGACAAGCTGACGGATATGCTGTTGTTTCTGATTCCCAATTATATTAAGGAAGGAAAATACCAGCTTGTGGTCGGTATTGGATGTACGGGAGGAAAGCATCGCAGCGTTACCCTTGCCAATGAGCTGTATGCGAGGCTTAAATGTCAGGGGAATTATGGACTGACAGTGAGCCACAGGGATGTGCGGTAAAGGAATGAGGAAAGAATGTCTTTTTCAGGAACGGTGAAGGAAGAACTGTTGAAGCATGTGCCGGCGGCCAGGCATTGTCAGATTGCCGAGCTGGCGGCGATTCTGCATTTCTGCGGCCATTATGAAGGGCTTCAGGGAACGGCTGAGAGTATGGCCGGAGCGGAAGAGAAGAACGGTTTTGTGCAAAATGCTGAAAAAAGAGAAAAAAATACAGTAAAGTTGTTCGTTCAGGCCGAAAATGAGGCGGTTATCAGAAAATGCTTTACATTGCTAAAGAAAACATTTAATATAAATACTAGCGTAAATGAGTCATTTTCAAAAAAAATCGCGGGAAGATCCTCTTCCTGCAGCATTCTGCTGGAGGATTCCGAAGAGATCAGGCAGGTGCTTCAGGCCACAAAGTTCATGGACGGGGAAGGCAGGCTTTATGATCTGCGGGAACCGGTGAGCGCGCTGATCGTTAAGAACGCATGCTGTCAGAGGGCATTCTTAAGGGGCGCATTTCTGGCGGCAGGATCCATGAGCGATCCGGAAAAGAGTTATCATCTGGAAATCGTCTGCACAAATTCCGCGCAGGCGGAACAGATTTGCTCTATTCTGCTTCTTTTTCAGGTGGAAGCGAGAATCGTACAGCGTAAGAAGTACCAGATCGTTTATATGAAAGATGGAGCGGGGATTTCGGACTTCCTGAATATTGTGGAAGCCCATGTGTCCCTGATGAAGTTTGAAAATTACAGAATTGTGAAGGAAATGCGCAATTCCGTAAACAGAAGAGTAAACTGTGAAACGGCAAATATCAGCAAAACAGTCAGCGCATCTACCCGTCAGGTGGATGATATTCTGTATCTGAAGCAGAAATACGGATTGGCCAATCTCCCGGATAATCTGCGTGAGATGGCAGAGGTGCGCCTGGCAAATCCTGACGCGCCGCTTCGGGAATTGGGAGAATATCTGAATCCCCCGGTGGGAAAGTCAGGAGTGAATCACAGGCTTCGTAAGCTGAGCGAACTTGCAGACAGGCTCAGGGAAGTGTCAAAAGAGCAGTAAAGGAGGAGAAATTATGAAAATGAAGGCAGTCAGGATTCAGTTGAGCAGCGGGCTGGAGGCGAGACCGGTTGCGATGCTTGTGCAGGTGGCAAGCCAGCATGACAGCACCGTATATCTGGAATCCGAAGGACGGCGCGTCAACGCCAAGAGCATCATGGGTATGATGAGCCTGGGACTGGATACCGGAGAGATGGTGACAGTGATTGCGGACGGCCCGGATGAGGAAACGGCAGTGGAGGATATCGCGAAGTATCTGTGCAGCGGACAGGAATGACAGAGAACACAGGCGTTCAGATAAAGCGGAAGGAGCATGGTTCATGCTCCTTTTTTGCACGATAAGCCCGGAGGGCGACTGCATGGATGGGCAGGCTTGCGGCAAATTTTGCCTGCACAGACATGCGGGCATCCGACGGGCAACGGACAGCGAACAGCTTTGCTGTGAGCTGTTCGGGAGTCTGGGAAGGAGGTGTTCATTCATGGCGAAGAAGAAAATGCTTTTTATCTACAATCCGAAGGCTGGTAAGGGACAGATCAGGAACCATCTGAGCGATGTGATTGATATTCTGGTGAAAGGCGGAAACGAAGTTACGGTCTATCCGACTCAATATGCGGGCGATGCGGTACGTGCGGCCCAGGAAAAGGCGAAAAGATACGACTGTGTGGTCGCAAGCGGAGGAGACGGCACACTGGATGAGGTGGTGACCGGAATCCTGCGGAGCGGAAAAATCGTTCCTGTGGGCTACATCCCCGCAGGCAGTACAAATGACTTTGCAAACAGCCTCGGCCTGCCCAAAAACATGCTTCAGGCGGCACGGACCGTGGTGGAGGGGAAGCTTTTTCCCTGCGACATCGGCTCTTTCAATGAGGATACCTTTGTATACATAGCGGCTTTCGGCCTCTTTACAGACGTATCCTATGAGACGAAGCAGGAATTTAAAAACGTGCTTGGCCATATGGCATATCTGCTGGAGGGGATGAGACGGCTCCCGGCGGTCCGTTCTTATCGGATGAAGGTGATGGCGGAGGAGATGGAGGTGGAAGGGGATTTCATCTTTGGAATGGTGACCAATTCCCTTTCAGTGGGCGGCTTTAAGCGGATCACTGGAAAATACGTGGAACTGGACGACGGCCTTTTTGAAGTGACGCTGATCAAGAGGCCCAACAATCCGATGGAACTGAACCAGATTCTGGCTGATCTGGTGAACCGGAACATCGATACGGATCAGATGTACTGCTTCAAGAGCGCATCCCTGCGCTTTGAGTCCGAGGAAGAGATCCCATGGGCGCTGGACGGGGAATTTGGAGGAAAACACAGGGCGGTAGAGGTAGAGAACAGGAAACGCCTGATTCAGTTTCGAATTCCGAAAAAAGATATTTCGTGAAAAGTTTAACTTTCCGTATTTTCTTTTGCGGACAGATGGGGTATAATAGCATCGGTAAAAGAATTTTATTTTACATTTTTAAATGAAGCAGCGGAATGTAAAACGCAGCCCGTCCGTTCGGGCGGGGGCTTTGCCCGGAAGCGGGTGCTGCTACATTTAGGGCCGCTTATGCGGCGGAACAGGAGGAAACATGTTAGTATCAGCAAAAGAAATGCTCGACAAGGCGAAAGCCGGCCACTATGCTGTAGGCCAGTTCAACATCAACAATCTGGAGTGGACGAAAGCCATCCTTCAGACGGCTCAGGAGCTGAATTCTCCCGTCATCCTCGGCGTTTCCGAGGGCGCAGGAAAGTATATGGCCGGTTATAAGACCGTAGTGGGAATGGTAAACGGAATGCTCGAGGAGCTGAACATCACCGTTCCGGTTGCTCTGCATCTGGATCATGGCGGATATGAAGCCTGCTACAAGTGCATCGAAGCCGGATTCTCTTCCATCATGTTCGACGGATCTCATTATCCGATCGAAGAGAACGTTGCAAAGACCAAGGAACTGGTTGCAGCGGCTCATGAGAAGGGACTTTCCATCGAGGCAGAGGTTGGTTCCATCGGTGGCGAAGAGGACGGCGTAATCGGAATGGGCGAGTGCGCAGATCCCAAGGAGTGCAAGATGGTAGCTGATCTGGGCGTTGATTTCCTGGCAGCAGGCATCGGCAACATCCATGGAAAATATCCTGCAAACTGGAAGGGACTTTCCTTTGAGACTCTGGACGCCATCCAGCAGCTCACCGGAGATCTTCCGCTGGTTCTTCATGGCGGCACCGGAATCCCGGCTGATATGATCAAGAAGGCAATTTCCCTCGGCGTTTCCAAGATCAACGTGAACACCGAGTGCCAGCTCGCATTTGCTGCTGCTACCAGAGAGTATATCGAGGCAGGCAAGGATCAGGAAGGCAAGGGCTATGACCCTCGTAAGCTCCTGGCTCCCGGCGCTCAGGCGATCAAGGATACCGTTAAAGAGAAAATGGAAATGTTCGGTTCCGTTGGAAAGGCCTGAGAAGAGGCTTTTTAAAGAAAAATCTGCTCCGGCAGAAAGGCCGGAAACAGGCATAGGAAAAGGCCGTCCCGCTTTGCGGGGCGGCTTTTTCGCTTTAAAGGATGTGGATATTCCCGGCAAAATGAATGAAAAATGTGGACGGCGACCACATATTGGGAGATTGCGCGGAGCCGTTCTGCTGTATAAAATAAAAAAGGAAGAAGACGGAAGGAAGAACCGGGAGAACGATCTATGGAAAAGAAATCGGCAACACGCCTGGACATTGCCAGACGGGCGGGAACATCTGTTTCCGTGGTTTCCAGAGCGCTGAATAACAGCGGTTACGTGGCGAAGGAAAAGAAGGAGCGGATTCTGAAAATCGCGGAAGAGCTGAATTATGCGCCAAATCCGGTGGCAATATCACTGCAGAAAAGGAGGACCAGGCAGATCCTTTTCTACTGCAGAAATGTGGACAACGCTTTTAACATGCAGCTTTATAAGGGGATGCTGGACGCTGCGGCGGACCGGGGATATATGGTGCTGTTTAACGGGAAGGCAGCTTTTGAGGACCTCAGAAATACGCTGGTGGACGGGATCATCATGCAGGATCAGGGACTTGCCGCTTACTACCTTCGGAATTACGGGAGGAATTACTTTCTTCCGGTGGTAAGCGCGGCGTATGGAGAGGTGCTTGGGGAAGAAAAAGATTCTGAACGATCTGCGGAAAGCCGGACATTCTCCAGGACCATGCCGTCCGGAAGGCACAGTGTTCCGATCGTGGAGGTGGATACCTATCGGGTGATGGAAACGGCGCTGGACTATCTGGAGCACTGCGGACATAAAAAGATCGCGTTCGGTACGCCCTACCCGGCGGAGAACGGGAATGTTCGAACTGCCGCCTTTCTTTCCCGGATGCATGAGAGAAAGGTGAAGGACGCCCGGAATTATATCCTGGCTGTATCCCGCCGGGATTCGAGACTGGCAGCGGATTCCAGACTTTTGTCCTTTCAGGAGGAGGTGGCAGAAAATCCCCATGTGGTAAATGAGGATTTTTTTGGAAAGGGAAGGCTGGCTGCCCGTATTTTCGCGGAAAGAAAAATGGATGCCACCGCAGTGGTGGGATTTAATGATGAATTTTCCCTCGGACTGATCTGTGGATTTCAGGAAATGGGCCTGCGGGTGCCGGAGGATATCTCCGTTATGGGAATTGATGGGAACGACGCGAGAAAGTATGTCTCCCCTCTCCTTACCACCGTTTCCCTGTTTCCGCAGGAACAGGGCGCCATGTGCGTCCGGGTCCTTCTGGATCTGATAGAGGGGAAAAAGGTCAGATATGTAACCCATACGGGCTTCCGGCTGCTGGAGGGAGAAAGCGTGCTGCCCTGTGCATCCGCAGCAGGGACACTATAAAGGAAGGAGAATATCATGAGAGAAATCATCAATGGAAACAATCTGGTGCTCGGCACCTGCTATTATCCGGAGCATTGGGACAGAAGCCTTTGGGAGGAGGATCTGAACCGGATGCTGGAGGCGGGAATCCGCGTCATCCGTATCGCGGAATTTGCCTGGAATAAGATCGAGCCGAGGGAGGGGGAGTACAGCTATGAATTTTTTGATTCCTTCCTGGATGTGGTGGAAAAAACGCCCATGAAGGTCATCTTCTGCACGCCGACAGCCACGCCGCCTGCCTGGCTGGTGGAGGAATATCCTGAGGTGTTGAACGCGCAGATGGACGGAACCCTTTACCGGCACGGGGCAAGAAGGCATTACAATTACAATTCTCCGATCTATCAGCGTTTTGCAGCGAATATCACGGAAAAATCCGCGTCCCACTACGGTTCCCGTCCCTCTATAATCGGCTGGCAGATTGACAATGAGCTGAACTGCGAGACCTCGGAATTTTATTCCGACAGCGATACGGCTGCCTTCCGGGAGTTCCTGAAGAAAAAATACGGCACCATCGAGGCGCTCAACGAGGCCTGGGGTACGGTGTTCTGGAACCAGACCTATACCGCATGGAGTGAGGTCTATGTGCCGCAGACCACCATCAGCAATTCGACAAATCCGCACCGGGTTCTGGACTACCTGCGCTTCATTTCCGACAGTGCCTGCCGCTTCGCCGGACTGCAGGCCAGAATCATACAGAAATACAAAAAGCCGGATGATTTTATCACCACCAACGGCCTGTTCGGAAACCTGGACAACCATCGTATGACAGAGGAAAGCCTGGATTTCATCACCTATGATTCCTATCCGAATTTTGCCTACTGTCTGGACGCTTACAATGAAAAGGATCTGCTGAAGGACCGGAAATGGAGCCGGAATCTTACGGAAACGAGAGCGATTTCTCCCAATTTCGGCATTATGGAGCAGCAGTCCGGAGCCAACGGCTGGAACACCCGGATGGAAGCGCCCACGCCCCGGCCCGGTCAGATGACCCTGTGGACCATGCAGTCCATCGCTCATGGGGCGGATTATGTGAGTTACTTCCGCTGGCGCACCTGTACGGTGGGAACGGAAATCTACTGGCATGGCATTCTGGATTATTCCGGCAGAGAAAACAGGAGGCTTCGCGAACTGCGTGATATTCACAAAAAGGTGGAAGGGCTGCAGGAAATCGCCGGATCCGTTTACGAAGCGAAAGTGGGGATCCTGAAGGATTATGACAACATCTGGGACGCCCAGCTGGATAAATGGCACGAGCGGGTGGACAGAGAGAGCCAGAAAAACCTGTTCGCAGCGGCCCAGCTGACGCACACGCCGGTGGATTTTGTCTATCTGACGGAACGCACAACCCTTACCGATCTGCAGAAATATGAGCTTCTGTTCTACCCCCATGGGGTGATCCTGACGAAGGAACGTATGGCTCTTCTGGAGGATTATGTGCGCGGAGGCGGAAAGCTGGTTATGGGCTGCCGCACCGGTTATAAGGACTTAAACGGCAGATGCGTTATGGACTATCTGCCCGGCCTGGCCTCAGAACTTACCGGAACGGATATCCCGGAATACAGCTTTGTCGCGCCGGATGAGGGAAAGGTTTATGCCGACTGGGACGGTGAGAAAATGGAGGCCGCCGTATTCAACGATATCCTCGCGCCTGCAGGAGAAAACGCTGAGGTGCTTGCCGTTTATGAAAACAGCTATTACGCGGGAGAGCCTGCCCTCATCCGGAACAGGTTCGGAAAGGGAGAGGCATACTATTTCGGCGGCGCATTCAGCCTGGAGGCGGCGAAGGCATTCCTGTGCAGGCTGGGAGCGACACATTACGCGGGAGAGCCCGCCCTCATCCGGAACAGGTTTGGAAAGGGAGAGGCATACTATTTCGGCGGCGCATTCAGCCTGGAGGCGGCAAAGGCATTCCTGTGCAGGCTGGGAGCGGCACAGCCCTATGCGGAGATAATCGAAGTGCCGGAAGGCTGCGAGATCGCGGTGAGAAGAAAGGCGGGAACGGATGGTGCGGCATATCTGTTTGTGCTCAACTATCAGCATGAGCCCGTGCAGATCAACCTGAAGCAGCCCATGCGGGAGCTGACAGGCGGTGAGATGGAGACCGGAACTGTGGAGATGGAGAAATTCGGAGTGAAGGTGTACCGCATGTCGTGAGCCCTGCCCTGGAAGGGCATTAAAATTGAGGAGAAAGCGGATGAGGACGGACCGTCTGTATGCGATCACAGTTTATCTGATGAATCACGGGAAAACGTCGGCAGGAGAACTGGCACGCCGTTTTGAGGTATCCGTGCGCACGATTCAGAGAGATATGGATTCCCTGTGCGCCGCCGGCATACCCATCGCGGCGACGGCCGGTATAAACGGCGGATATGAACTGGCGGAGCGCTTTACCTTAAACAACCAGATCATATCCCGGCAGGATTATTCCTATATTCTTACCGCATTAAACGGCTTGGCTACAGCGACGGGAGACAGAGGAATTTCTGACATATACGAAAAAATCAGTCCGGCAGCCGATGAGAATCAGACGGGAATAATTCTGGATTTTTCTGTTCTGCAGGAGGGGAACAGCCGATTCCTGCCGCTCCTTCAGACAGCGGTCAGCGAAAGAAAGGCGGTAAGATTCCGCTATACCAACAGCAAAAATGAAACGAAAATCCATACGGTGGAGCCGATTGCGGTAATTTACAGGTGGTACGCCTGGTATCTGCTGGCGTATTCGACGGAAAAGGAGGACTACAGAACCTATAAGCTCCTCCGGATGGAAAACCTTGAGACAACGGACCTTGACTTTACCAGGGAACATGGCTGTCCGGAAAAAGTTCTCGCAGAGCACGATCGGAACAATACGTTCACGCAGACCACCGTTACGGTGAAATGTGATCCGGATTATGTGATGAAAACAGCTGAATATCTGAACGGAAGGGTGACGAAATACTTGGATGATAAAAAGGCCCTGATGGAATTGTCTGTGGTTGAAAGCGAGCAGCTTTGGATCGGCACCCTGCTGTCTCTTGGAGATCACGTTGAGATCGTCTCCCCGGAACACATAAAACAGAGAGTGCTTGACTGCGCCGAAAAAATCATTTCCCTGTACCGGAAACCATGACATAATGCTGACGTAGTTCCTCTGATATAATGATGCAAAAAAAGACACCTGCAGGGATGCGGGACTCAAAGATCTGTATCAAAAAGGAGGAATCTGTAATGTCAACAGTCAAAAATGATGTAGAATGTCCGGTTTATGAAACGCCGTCCTTCACGCTTCGCCCGACCGGAGAGGGAAAAGAGATATGTTTCTGGCAGAGGGAATATGAGGAGCATAAATATGTGAGGTTTGCAGTCATTCCCAAAATCGGCGGAGAGGCAGCTGGAACCCTTGTAATTTCTGGCGGAAAAGAAGGAATTCTGCGATGGGAGTTTTCACCGGATTATGACAGAGAAGCCTGCATGGAAGAACTGATCCGGCTTGCGGTGCTGTATTTTATCAGGGATTTTCAGATGGAAAGCCTGAAGGTGAAAGTCTCTGATACCCCGGAGAACATTCCGCTTCTGAGAAAATATGGATTTGTTCCGTCAGAGACCCTCCAAAGCGGAGAGGAATATTATGAGAGGCATGTCGTGAGAAAATTTGATGCGGATAAGGGCATTGCATTCTGTGGACTGGCCTGCTGTGTCTGCGGAGAAAACAGAACCTGCGCCGGGTGTAGAAAGGGAGGCTGTGGGGACAGAGAAATCTGCAGAAATTATCAGTGCTGCAGTGCAAAGGGACTGGAGGGCTGCTGGGCATGCGGCGATTTCCCCTGTGATGCTCCCATGCTGACAAAACCCAGGGTTCGGGCCTTTGCCGAATATGCGGCAGAAAATGGAGAGGAACGCCTGCTGGCCGCGCTGAAAAAGAATGAGGAGTGTGGTGTGCTTTACCATTATGACGGGCAGTTAACGGGAGACTACGATCTGTTTCATAGGAAAGAAGAGATCATCGCTTTTCTGGAGAGGGAGCTGTAGAGCATGATTCATGCGGCTTGAATCAATGCAGCCCGATTCACAGCAGCTTGGACAGATTCAGTATTCGGCCAGAATTTTCAAATATTCCGGAGCTTCCAGTCCAGGAAAATAAGTTTTCAGCACATATTCATCAAGCTCAAGCGCATCGTTGCCGATGAGGATTTGCGGGAAACGAAACTCACCGCGTCTCTCATCGACGGCGAGTCCGCCGTTGATATAGAAATCAAAAGGCGCATACCACTGCATGGAGCGATAAAGATTTGCCACGGATCTGTGAAGATTCAGGTGGATGCGGGGGCGATAGTCCACAACTTCATCCCCCAACTGATATCTGTTCCGCGGAACCGCCCCGACAAACAGCTTGACATTATTGGAAAAAATCATTCCCGGACGCTTGGATGCGGCTGGAACGGCAATCCGGAGACAGTATTCTTTCAGGATCTTTGGAAGGTAGTGCTCCTCGCCGGTGATATCGACCAGATCGGTATCGGCAAAATCCAGATCGAGAACCTGAGCACCGCAGTCATCAATCACTTCCGAAAGTCCTGCCAGCTTTAGATTCTGTTCCAGATATCCGTTGGCGCTTTCCGCAATGGCGCAGGTGCCGACGTTGGCGTGAACATAGCGCAGAATATCGGCAAGAAGTGAAGGGTCTGTCCGGGGATGACCGGGCTCCGCAGGACGGGCAAGGTTAATTTTTATCAATACCTTTCCGGCCTGACGGATTTTTTCACCCAGTTTCAGATGGTCCATATTTTCATAGAATTCTTTTTGGTTTTCTCCGTGCAGTATCATTATGATATCTCCCATTCCGTGTACAGGATTGAAACAGTATGATTATAGCATGATCCGGGAAGAGGGTAAAGGCGGGCGGAGGAGAACGGGACACCGTAAGCTGGATGGAGTTTCACGAAAAATTCATGTCTTCCCCGTATTTAGGCCATTTCCGCTTATCCAAAATAATTCTCATTCATAAAAATTTAAGCCAATTTTTATTGATTTAATTGATTTCTCATGTATAATTATGGATAGGGAAACAGGAGCGGAACATCCGATTTTCCTGAAAAAACTATTAAGAAGAGAGGTAAAAGGTAAGATGGCAGCGATTGATTTAACCAAGTATGGCATCACAGGAACTGTGGAAATCGTTCATAACCCTTCCTATGAGCTGTTATTTGAAGAAGAGACCAAGCCCGGTCTTGAGGGATACGAGAAAGGACAGGTCAGCGAACTGGGAGCAGTTAACGTAATGACCGGTATCTATACGGGACGTTCCCCCAAAGACAAATTCATCGTTATGGACGAGAATTCCAAGGACACCGTATGGTGGACCTCCGATGAGTATAAGAACGACAACCATCCCGCTTCCGAAGAGACCTGGAATGTGGTAAAGGACATTGCCCTGAAAGAGCTCTCCAATAAGAAGCTGTATGTTGTAGATGCTTTCTGCGGCGCCAACAAGGATACCCGCATGGCGATCCGTTTCATCATGGAAGTGGCCTGGCAGGCACACTTTGTAAAGAATATGTTCATCCAGCCTTCTGAGGAAGAGCTTGCTTCCTTCGAGCCTGACTTCGTTGTTTACAACGCTTCCAAGGCGAAGGTTGAGAACTACAAGGAGCTGGGACTGAACTCCGAGACGGCAGTTGTATTCAACATCACCAGCCGCGAGCAGGTTATCCTGAACACCTGGTACGGCGGAGAGATGAAGAAGGGTATGTTCTCCATGATGAACTACTACCTGCCTCTGAAGGGAATCGCTTCCATGCACTGCTCCGCGAATACCGATATGAACGGCGAGAACACCGCCATCTTCTTCGGACTTTCCGGAACCGGTAAGACCACCCTTTCCACCGATCCCAAGCGTCTGCTGATCGGCGACGACGAGCACGGCTGGGATGACAACGGCGTATTCAACTTCGAGGGCGGCTGCTATGCGAAGGTTATCGACCTGGACAAGGATTCCGAGCCTGATATCTACAACGCAATCAAGAGAAACGCTCTGCTTGAGAACGTAACTCTGGATGAGAACGGCAAGATCGATTTCACGGACAAGAGCGTGACTGAGAACACCCGTGTATCTTATCCGATTGATCATATTCAGAATATTGTGCGCCCTGTATCCGCAGCGCCTGCAGCTAAGGAAGTAATCTTCCTGTCCGCTGACGCCTTCGGCGTACTGCCTCCGGTATCCATCCTGACTCCCGAACAGACCCAGTACTACTTCCTGTCCGGATTCACCGCAAAGCTTGCCGGAACCGAGCGCGGAATCACCGAGCCCAC
>ERZ894229.677-NODE-677-length-24610-cov-12.0717_pt1 | contig 24610 bp, 22 predicted proteins | sample MGYA00380295_ERZ894229 | MGnify/ENA primary metagenome ERZ894229 (study PRJEB32331, sample SAMN06328479) | human gut metagenome | biome: human gut microbiome; feature: stool | host: Homo sapiens | collected 2014-09-17 ... | reverse complement strand
CCAGTTTCGTTTTTCGTGTTACAGTATATAACAAAACCGGCCGGAATCCAATCCCTTTCCGAAATATCTGCGGAAAGGGACCGTCATCCATGACACCAAAAACGCTGCAGCCATTCTCCTCTCTGGAGAGAAAGAAGCTGCAGCGCATTCGCATTTTAGGGATACAGAATCCACAATTACATTCTACGTTTCTTCTCAGTTAAAATACATTCCCAGATATTTCTTCGTATTCTCTATCATCTCATCAAAGAGCTTTCTGGCGTCGGGCATGGAAAGATTCATGTTGGGATCCATCTGGAAAGCGCGGAAGGCCTGCTCCAGATCCCGGTCAAGAGCCGCCTGAACGATCAGCTCCTGGATGCCGCTCACACGGGAAATGAGAGGGTAGATGGAATCCGGCAGAGGACCCGCAAAAACAGGGCGCACGCTGTCCGCAGAAAAATGTGCGTTGGTCTCCACCACAGCTCCGAGCGGGAGATTCGGAATCTGTCCCAGGTTGGGAACATTCACATTCGTCACCAGATCACGGAGGCCGAGAATTGCCCGCATCTGCTGCACGCCTTCCTCTCCTGTCTGGTTGATGACAGGCGCTTCCTCACCGGTGTAAAGACGCTCACTTCTGGCGAGACGCTTTTTCAGATCCTCTTTTCTCCAGGCAACCGTGGTCAGGCCGAAGCACCAGCTTTTCACGGTCTCCGGATCCTTCAGATACCAGCTTCCCGGACAGAACTCCGCAAGATGCCGGTCGCCTGCCGCCGCGATCGCGCCGAAACGCCGGAACAGATCCATTTTCACCCGCTCCCTGCTGGCAAAGGAATTGTTCATCCAGTTATTGTCCGCCTTCTCGGAAAATCCATCCTCCGCGTATTTCTCACAGAACTTTGCGTAAAGCGGGAACAGATCAATGTTCTTATATTTCGCTTCGGTGAGCCAGGTAAAATGGTTTACGCCCACCACGTTTACACGGATCTCATCTCTCTCTACATCCTCAATTCCCATCATATCCTTCAGCACCAGTGCCAGCAGCTTCTGGGTGCCGAATACCTCATGACAGCATCCGAAGGCTTTGATTTTCGGGAAAACCCGATACAGCGTCCGGACGCAGACCGTCATGGGATTGGTATAGTTAATGACCCAGGCATCCGGACAGAAATCCCGGATGGCCGCCGCAATTTCTTCAAACATGGGGATGGTACGCAGCGCCCGCACAAGACCGCCGGGACCTGCCGTATCTCCCACCGACTGATAAATTCCGTACTTTTCCGGCGCATGTACATCGCTTTCCATCTCGTCAAAGGTTCCCGGCAAAATGGAAATCACCACGAAATCCGCTCCCGTCAGCGCTTCCTGCAGGCTGCCCACCGCTTTGTAATCCCATGCAGAACGGCAGTCCGGCAGCTCCTTCATCCGGTTTCCAATGACCTCGTTCCTTGCTGCCGCTTCTTTGTCAATGTCATACAGCGCCACGGTACCGTTCATATCGTCCACCGCTGCCAGATCACTCATCAGCCCCCAAGCCCAGCCTCTGGATCCCCCGCCGATATAGGCAATTTTCACATCCTCCACCCGATTTCCCACGTATCTCATTTTTCCTCTTCCTTTCCGCCGCCGCAGGCGGCACTTTAATCAAGAGGAATTGGCCGCAGACCAATTCCCAGGGAAAAGCAACGCTTTTCCCGCCTCTTCCTTCCTGCCGCCGCAGGCGACACTTTAATCAAGAGGAATTGGCCGCAGGCCAATTCCCAGGGAAAAGCGATGCTTTTCCCTCCTCCCTGTTTTCCCAGGCAGTCATTCTCCGGTTTTCACGCTCATCGTAGCATGCAAAGTACCGGTTGGACAGTCCAAATCCTGCTCTTTTTAAGCCCGAAACGTTTAAATATTGCTCTCTTTTTCTTTCTCTGTTATTCTTCTCTGCAGAAAGGATCCGCCACTTTTTTCAGCTTGAAAGGAAGGGAAGATCAGGAAATGAAACATACAGAATACGCCCCCTATTCCGGCTTCCAGGTAGACTATGTCTGCAGGCCCCGGAACAGCCCTGTTCGGATCGCTGGATTCCTGTGTGCTTCATCTGGATGAAAAGCAGGCCGCTTCCGCCCTGGACGCCTGTCGAAAGGCTGAACATTACAGCAGCAGAAAGGGCTTTCTTTCTGAAAAGCTGCTCTGTTCCGTTATCCTCCAGATGCTTTCCTTTATTTCGGATCTGCTTTCCCGGAAAGAAATTTCAGAAGAGCTGTCCGCAGAACGCATCCCGGACGAGATTGTCTCAGCCATCCGTTATATCAACCACCATTACAGTGAACCCGTCAGTCTGGAACAGGCAGCCGAACGTGCCCATATGAGCCGGTATCACTTTTCCCGTGTATTCCACAGCGCGACCGGCGCCACCTTTCTGGAATACCTGTACAATGTCCGTCTGTCAAATGTCCACCAGCTCCTGCTTGGAAGCGATCTGAGCCTGAATGAAATCGCTTCCCGCTGCGGTTTTTCCTCCACGTCCCATCTGACGCGGATCTTCAAAAATGCTTACGGCATGCCGCCCAGAGAATTCCGAAAAAGAGCGGAACGGTAAGGGAGCGGTTCTTACTGCTCCTTTCCATATCTTACCGTTTTATAAACGGTCACCCCCATCTCAATCAGGATGCAGACCCAAATCACCAGAAGTACGATGTTTTCCAGCCTGCCCATTCCGTACAGAGTCAGCAGATCTCCGTCTGTCCCCTTCCAGTCATACTCCGTTCTGATTTCCCGGATAAAATCCGGATTAAAAAAGGGAAGCGCCTTCAGCATAATCCAGGCGAATACCGCCTGAACCGCCCCGCTGACCAGGCAGACAATCAGAACCGTCCGACAGTAACGTCCGCAGACCAGCCGCACCACATCATCCGCAAACCCTGCTGCCAGCGAAATCAGAAGAACCGGCAGAATGATGTTCCACTGCGCCAGATTGATAATGGGAATGGTACGAACGAATGTGCCGTTCTCAAAAACATAGGCCCCAAACAGCCACGGAGCAAAAATCATCAGTCCTGCAAGCAGTGCCTCAAAAATCAGGTTCACCGCTTCATCCGACCGTTTTATCACTGCTTTGGAATCCGGTACCGGCGGAAGCAGCATGGGAATCCAGTCCCTTCGTTCCACACCGGATTTTTCTGATGTCTCGAACTCTTTTTTGAAATCTACCCGGATTTTCCTTTTTTCCAGAATCATAAACAGGATCGTCACCGCTCCCACTGCGCTGACCGCTCCCATCACCGCACTGGAAACAACATCCGTCAAAATCCCTATTCCATCCCTCTGAAGCACTCCCTGTACCACTCCGGAAACGATGACAGAAAGCGCCACAGCAGCCAGCACAATCTTCAAAAGCCACCTGTAATCCTCCGAATATTCCGGCCCGATCACCCAGCACGGCTCTTCCCGGTACTTTCCCGCAAAAACTGCCGGGTCCCCCAGCTCCTTCAGCGCTTCCTCCATTCCCTTCTGTTCCGCCATGTCCGTAATCAGCTCCTCCAGCTCCCTTGCGGTCTCTTCCCGCTGATCCTTCGCGAGCCGTCTTACCACCTGATAAATATACCGCTGCATCAGTTCTCTGTCCGCTTCCGTCATATCCTCATTCCTCCCGCAGCAGCCCGTTCATGGTTTCAGAAACCGCAAACCACTGCTTCTTCATTTCCTCATACATAAAATCTCCAAGCACCGTACGGCGATAGTATTTTCTCGGCTTCGCCTCCTGCGTGTCCCACTCGCTCTTTAACAGGCCCTGCTTCTCCAGCCTCCTCAGAAGCGGATACAGGGTGTTTGCCTCGATTTCCACGCCCTTCTCCTCCAGGCTCTGCACCAGTGCATATCCATATTTCGGTTCCTTCATCTGACTCAGCACACTGAGAATCAGCGTTCCCCTTCGCAGCTCCTGTCTGAGATTTTCCAGCAGATCTCTTTCTTCACCCACGTTTGATATACCTCCTGGATTTATTATAGTGTGTGTTGCACAGCATTGTCAAATATAAATTATTTTCCTTAATATAAGCAGAAGTGTTTTCCCTTCTACCAATAGCTGAAAACTGGTATAATAAAATATAGATAAAAAGTTTTGGAAACTTAAGAGGGGGGGACATTATGACTCGCGTCCAGAAAATTGTTCAGACTTTTCTGAACCATATAAAAGATCAGAATGTTCTGGAAGCTGCCTGCGGACGCGCAGAATTCGCTATCTGTGCGTCCACGTATGCCAAGTCTGTTCACTGCATTGATCTGACCGACAGCAGACTGCTTCCTGAAGCTTCCGAGCATACAAATCTGTTTTTTCAGCGTATGGACGCAGCGAAGATGGACTATCCATCCGCCAGCTTTGATACGGTTGTTCTTTACAATACAATTGCCCATCTTGGTCCGGCTCTTGAACAGGTGGTGGAAGAATGTCTCCGGGTACTGCGTTCAGGGGGTACGTTGCTAATAATCAGCTCCTTTAAGATGGATAAAAATGTAATTCGCGAAGAATTGATTCCTCTTCTGAAGAGAAAAAAGATCGAATGGAAGGACGGAGAAATTTCTGCGTTTTATTACATGGCGGTCATTTCCTGTTAATTTCTGATAGGAATACCCCGGACCACCTGTTCCCGGTCCGGGGCGTATATGACAATTTCTATCTTAAATTTTCTCTTCCAGCACACCCTCTTTATGGATAAATTCTCCTCGCTGACTGTGCCGTTGACAAAATTTTTTAAATCTGGTGCTGTTAATGGCATGTGTTTTTGCCCTAGAGTGTACCAGTCTGTATTTGACCCTGTACGGCTTCAGTTCATTATGCAGTCTTTGAGCCGTCGCCTCCAACTGTTCAATCGCATGCTCTATATCTGATCCTTTCAGTTCAATCAGATAAGCATTCCGTTTATCTTCATTCATCAAAAGGAAATCACACCGCATGGAAGCCTCCCGAATCACACAGCCATCAATCTGATACTGGGTAACCCGGCATCCATCCAGATTTAACGCCCTGTAAATTCTGCTTTCACCCTTATCTCTGCAGACAATTTTTTCCTGATGATCTTTACATAAAGACTGATAACCATTCAGCGGCACCCGTTTATTCCTCCCCGTTCTTCTGTTGCATTTTAGCGTCCTGTTCGATTTCGAACAGGATATCATATTCTTTATTGATTCCATGCGAAATCTGATCCAGAAGGGAGTTATCAATCTGCATCAGTTCACTGTCCATACAGTCCCTGGCCTCTCCATTCTCTACAAACCGCGCCTCACAGCAACAGGCATCTATCCATTTTTCAGGTGCGACAATCTCCGCGCTCTTTTCAGCCGCAATCTGACCAACTGTTCCTGCATAAAGAAGATTGTTGACAGCCCCCAGGACATACGGACTGTGTGTCGTAAGGAGTACCGCATTTCCCGCTCCGGCAACCAGCGCAGTCAATTCAACAATTGCTTTCTGGGATTCGGGAAACAGATTGGATTCCGGTTCCTCGATGATGAAGTATACCGGATTCTGCATGACAAAGTAATAATATAACAGATTCAAAATCCATACACATTCCTGTTGTCCTGAGGAAGCGAAATTGATTTTTACATATCGTCCTGTATCCATCCAGATTCGCTCCTCCCCATCCGTAACCGTATATCTTCCTTTCAGGATTCTCTGAATCAGATCAAGAGCTTCGCGATGAAGCGTACGACGGGCGGGCGGAATCTGCTCTCCCTCCAGGAGTCCTTCCAGTCCATTTGCAAACTGCGGCCGCAGCTTCAGAACACGTTCCATATAGTCTCTGGTGCATGAATCCAACAGACGCTTCTGAGCATCATCCATAGTTGAATAAATATAGTTAAACTGACCTCCCAGCAACGTCAGAATGCTGCGCCCCGCAGGAATATATACAGTCTCATAGGGATCTCCAAATAACTCCGCAAGCTCCTGCCTTAATTGTCCGTGTTCCGAATGTCTGTTATATTTATTCAGTAAATCCCGAATCGGCTGCGAATAATTTATCCACACATAGTTTGGGGACAAAAAATCCTGATTTTCTGTCAGATAAACGGATACATCTACTCCCTGCGCATAGTAATACGTCACTTTCATATCACGTTCCATACTGTATGATGTGCCAAATGTGCTGAGGAACTTATTACGTACCGCGCTTTCAAAATCACTCCTGAGGCTGCTTCTCTTTTCATCACTCTCCAACTGACTGAAGCTTCGCCGCAGAATCAGTTGAAAAATATCCTCCTTCAATGTACGAAAGAAATAAATAGCCTTTGCAATCGTACTTTTGCCGGAAGCCTGATAACCGGTCAGAATCGTATATTTTTTAATGGACAATTCACAGTGCTGTATGGGGCCAAGTTTATGGATAATGAGCTGATGCATTCTATTGTCCTCCCAATGCCGATAGATATCTATATTATATAAATCTCCCCCTGCAATTTCAACTGAAACAACGGCTTAACCACCGCAGGTGCCGGAAAATCACAATTCTTCCCTTATCTCATCCCAGTCTCTTACCATCCAGACATCCTCCCGCTGCTCAACTGGCCGCGCCGTGGCTCCCACATACCATACCGGAAAGATTCCCGCATTCCCCGCTCCCAACACATCGCACTCATAGCTGTCCCCAATATACCAGACCTCTTCGGGTGCAAGCTGCGCTTTTTTCAGTGCCAGTTCAAAGATCCTTCGATCCGGCTTCCGAAACAGATATTCGCTACTGGCAAGGATAAATTCAAAGGAATGCCCGGGAAGCAGCTCCCGGATACGCTTTTTTACCACACACGGCGCATAGGATATATTGGTGATTACTCCGCTCCGGATGCCCTGCTCCTTTAACCACATGAGAAAGCCTTCGATCCCTGCCGTGGGTTTTCCCGGCGCTGCCGCGTTCCAGAACACCTCATCGATCTGCTCCGGCAAAAGAGAAAGCTCGATCCCCTGGGATTCATACAGATAAGCGTTAAACATGTGGTTGGGAATCTCCACATGATGCATATGTCCACTCGCCGGGCCGAATCTTCCCAGCGATCTGTTCAGTTGGTCCGCCGCCCTTTGCACCTCCTCCGCCGTCCGACGGCAGGGATTCTTCACTGCGTACTGAAGAACCGCTTCTGCTCCTCTTACGCCCTGAAACTCCCCTTCGTCCACCAGCGTCTGGCCGTAATCAAAAAGAATCATCTTTGGCTTTTGCATCCGTTCTCCCTTCTCACCCCAGAATAAATTTCCTCATCCGCTCCGGCTTCGCCTGCGGGTTCAGCTTCCGGATCTGTGCCTCCAGCCTCCGGTACGCTTCCTCAGGATCGGTTCTCTCCGCTTCCCTCATCACTCCTTCTCCCCAGAAATCTTCCGTCAGGCAGAATACGGAAGAAAACCAGCCGTATTCTTCTCCCTTTTTGGAGACCTTTCTGGCCTGTCCGCAGATGGAGATGTAAAATCCGGCCTGAAGTTCCACCAGCGCCCGTTCAAAGGCGGATGCATATTCCTTCCCAATGAATCCGCCGTACTGTCTCAGTAAATGCGCGGGAAGCTCCCTGTATTCCTGAAGCAGGCGGTAGACGGTAAGCGCCTCCCGGCTCACATTTCCATCCTCATATTCCTCCTCCAGCGTTTTTGTTCCCTGAAACCGCATCTTTCGGCCTCCGACGTTCTCCGGCGCCGCCGCGCGGCGTGCCGCATAGAAGCAGGGAAACCATTCCCCCGTGATATAGCCGCCGTTTCCGAAGAAAAATTTCCCATAGGCAAGATCCCGGTATTCCCGAAGCACACGGATGCGCCATTCCCACGGGTCCGTCTGCGCGTCCTCCGTATGCCACCGGATTTCCGGGCCGAAGAAGGCGGCCAGCGTGAATACGCCTCCGTCCCTGTCCCCTCCCATGCTGAATCCGGCTTCCCGGAGATCCTGTACAAAATCGTCAAAGCTGCGGATGGTTTTCATCTCCTCTTCACCTCCATGCCGAAACGCTTTACGCCGGGACACACGTCGAATCTTCCCCGGCATTGCAGCAGAAGAATTTACAAACCTTCAGAGCCGCCTCAGCCCGCTTCTTCCGTCACCGCCTCCAGCAGTTCGCGGCGGGCTTCCCGGTATCTTTCCACGCTCTTTTCAAAATCACAGTAGCCGCGGAACACCTTTTCCACGATTTTCTCCGCCGCCTCCGGCGCCTTTTCCTTCAGCGCCTCCAGCATGCACAGATCCTCGAAGCCAATGCGGTGCGCCTCACTGCGGACCGAAATGAGCGCTTCACGGTAGCCCGGATAGAGCATGCAGGTATCCCCACCGGGCAGGAACATGGCCCGTTTCGGATGGAACTCCAGAGCCTGCTCGGAAAACGTATAGCAGGTGCGCTTATAAGGGTCCATCCCCATATACTGGTTTGCGCCCCAGTGCAGGTAGCCTTCCAGATTGGGATATTTCGCGGGCGCCCAGCCGAAGTAGACGATGCGCAGCCGCTCCAGATCCAGAAGCCGGTTCAGATAGTTTCCTCCGGGCGTCAGGCAGGTGTATACAAACAGTCTGTCCCCTTTCTCTGCCTGTGCGTCAAAAAATGCCCGGTTATTCTCATACACGTCGATGGAAGGACACCAGACGTCCAGCGCGCCCTCCAGCTTTTCCGTGGGCAGCACAGGCTCCAGAATCGGAACTCCCGGCATCTCCCTGCGGATGATCGAGGTGATTTCCCGGTAAACGGAACAGAGCGCATCGTTGGGCTCATCGAGCGCGGACTGCATCCAGCGTTCCGTCAGGCCGTATTTCTGGATCGCCGCATAAAGCTGGCCTGCCATGGAGGCGATCACCGCCCTGCCTTCCGCACTGTCCGCTCTTTTATGGGTCAGGCAGTCAAGCGCATGCACGCCGTTGTCAAAATCATCAAAGGCCTTCCTCTTGAACTGCTCCGCCACCTCATCGGAATTTTGAATATGTTCGTGATCCAGGGACTGATAAAAAGCGTCATCGTCGCAGAAATTGGATTCCCGGCAGGTCAGGGCGCCGCCCTCAAAGTAATACATCCCCGCCTTCTGCGCCGTTCTGACGAGCATGGAAAAATGCGCCTCGTTCAGCTTCACCCCATCTTCGCACACGTCAAAACAGTCCGCCGGCGAAATCGCCATCATGTTCTGTCTGGCAAAGGCCGCCGCGCGCAGATAGCGTTCCAGAATCGCTTCAAATTCCGGGCTCCACTTCTGCACGTGATGGCACTGGGCGATCTCATCCAGGCTGAACCAGGTGACAAACTTATGCGTATCCTTCCCCGCTTTTTTCACCGTGTACGGATACTGGTCCACATAAAAAGTCAGCTCCCGGCTTTCCTTTCCGTGCGTGATCCTGAATTTCCACTCCTGCGTCCGCTTCTGCCTGCAGTATTCAATGATGGACTTAAAGGAAAAAGCCATGGTCGTCATGTCCGCCATGACGATGTTGTAAACCGGCTCCAGCGCGTCATAGACGAAAAACGGCGCACGGCGGATCACGTTTTCATTCCTGTCGTTTTTCAGATATTCCGTTCTCTGCTTCGCTCCCGTGTTCACCTCCACCGGAACGGGGATCATGCGGAACAGCTTGTAGGCCGTATTCTCCCCCTCCACCTCCACGCTGACCGGAATGCCCGGCGTCAGACCGTCAAGCAGAATGTTCACGCCCGCATAGGTTCCGTTGGCTCCCGCCGTCCGGTATTCCGTCTTTCCCGTTCCCGCCTCCGTGTCCGGATAGCAGGGTGTCAGTTCATCAAAAAGTCCTGCTGAAAATGTCATTTGATATCCCTCCATCTCACCGTAATCAGATCATCCTTCTTTAGGGAAAGCTCTGCAAAGACAGCGGCGCCTTCCCGCTTCCGGATATTCGAAATTCTGTTTCGATTATAATTCAGATTTTCGGGCCCGTCCAGCTTCTTATGGCGGTTCTGTGGCTTCTTTCGTCCCCAATCCATAGAAACCTATTGATATCTCTTACAGCTTTGTAAAATCCAGGAAAAAAATTTCTCTCTTTTGCACAAAAGGCTGTCCTTTTTATCGTTTTTGTGGTACAATTTCAACATCACCATTTAATATGAACCAGGGGGATATCATTATGGCCAAAGAAATGATAGCAATGCTTCTTGCCGGCGGCCAGGGATCGCGTCTGTACGCCCTGACCCAGAAGCTGGCAAAACCCGCAGTTCCCTTCGGCGGAAAGTACCGTATCATCGATTTTCCGCTGTCCAACTGCATTAATTCCGGCATCGATACTGTGGGTGTTCTGACCCAGTATCAGCCGCTTGTGCTCAACGAGTACATCGGAAACGGACAGCCCTGGGATCTGGACCGCCTGCATGGAGGCGTTCATATCCTTCAGCCCTATCAGCAGGCAACCGGTTCCGACTGGTACAAGGGTACCGCAAACGCGATCTACCAGAATATTTCCTTCATCGAACGGTATAATCCGCAGTATGTGATCATCCTTTCAGGAGATCAGATCTGCAAGCAGGACTACAGCGATTTTCTCAGATTCCATAAGGAAAAAAATGCGGAGTTCAGCGTAGCAGTCATGGAGGTTCCGTGGGAGGAGGCGTCCCGTTTCGGACTCATGGTAGCGGATGAGAACGACCGGATCACCGAATTCCAGGAAAAACCGAAGGAGCCGAAATCCAATCTGGCTTCCATGGGAATCTATATTTTCAACTGGGATATTTTAAAGAGATACCTGATCGAGGATGAAGAAGATCCGGAATCGGAGAACGACTTCGGTAATAACATTATCCCCAATCTTCTGCGCGACGGACGCAGCATGTACGCTTACCGTTTCAACGGATACTGGAAAGACGTGGGAACCATTTCCTCTCTCTGGGAAGCGAACATGGAAGTTCTGGATCCGGAGCACAGCGGCATTAATCTGTTTGACAGCGACTGGAAGATCTACAGCCGCAACAGCGGAATGACCGGTCACCGGATCTGCCGGGGCGCGGTGGTGGAAAATTCCATGATCACAGACGGCTGCCATGTGGAAGGCACCGTAAAGCACTCCATTCTGTTCGCAGGCGTCCGCGTGGAAGCCGGCGCGAAGGTGGAGGATGCCGTTGTTATGGGCGGTACGGTTATCAAGGCCGGCGCGGTGGTGGAACACTGTATCGTCGCTGAGAATGTGGTGATCGGCGAAAACGCGGTGGTCGGCGCAATGCCTTCCGAGAGTGAAAACGGCGTTGCCACGGTCGGCCCCGGTGTCTATATTGGGGATGGCGCCAAAATCGGCCCTCATGCCATGGTAAAGAATAATGTAAAAGGCGGTGAAGAACAATGGTAAATTCCAACGCAGATGCACTGGGCATCATTTTCCCGAACAGTTATGATTCTCTGGTACCTGAGCTGGTCACCGAACGTCTGATGGCCTCCATCCCGTTTGCCAGCCGTTACCGTATGGTGGACTTCATTCTGTCCAGTATGGTAAACTGCGGCATCGGAAATGTTTCCATCGTCGTCCGCAGGAATTATCATTCCCTGATGGACCATCTCGGCTCCGGCCGCGAATGGGACCTGACCCGTAAAAACGGCGGTCTGCATATTTTCCCGCCCTATTCAGACAAAACCGTAAAAATCTACACCGGCCGTGTGGAAGCCCTGGCCAGCATTGTCGGATTCCTGCGGGATCAGAAGGAAAAATATGTGGTAATGTCGGATGCGAACACCGCCATGAATTTTGATTTTAACGCGTTGATCGACGCCCATGTGAACAGCGGGGCGGATGTGACCATCGCTTATTCCGAAGAGGAGCTTCCCGACGCCGCTCTGAATTCTTCCGCGCTGCGTAAGGAAATGTATTATACGCTGGCTCTGGAAGACGGCAGAGTGAAACAGATGTTTATCAATCCACAGGAAACAGGGATACAGAATTTCTGCCTGAACATCTACATAATGGATCGTGAGCTTCTGATCAGCTGCATTGAAAAGGCTTTCATGCGCGGCGATATTTATTTCGAACGTGACATTCTCGCCCGTTCTCTGGACCGGCTGAATGTGAGAGGCTTTAAGTTTGACGGCTATATCGCGCGCATCTGCGATATGAAGAGTTACTTTGACGAAAACATGAAGCTTCTGGATGAGGACAATCTGAACGCGCTGTTCTCAGCCAACCCTGTATACACCAAGATCCGTGACGACAATCCGACCCGTTACATCAACGGCTCACGCGCGGAGAATATCATGGCTGCCGACGGCTGCGTCATTGAGGGAGAAGTGGAAAACAGCGTTCTCTTCAGAGGCGTGAAGATCGGCAAAGGTGCGAAGGTGAAAAACTGCGTCCTGATGCAGGATACCGTGGTGGAAGAGGGCGCGAATCTGGAATACATCGTTACCGATAAGGACGTCACCATCACCGCAGGAAAGGAGATGCGGGGAACCGACAGCCTTCCTGTCTATGTGGCGAAGTACCAGGTTGTATAACCCCGGCGTCATACAAGCCAGTTTCTGAATGGAATGGAAGGCCGCCGGCTGACAGACGTGAACATCACGTCTGCGGCCGGCGGCTTTTGGGGCAGCGCCCCTCAATCCGGCTGCTTTTCTCAGCCAAGCTCCAACCCTTCGATGACCTTTTTCAGCGTATCCGCGGACTCCTTCAGCTTCGCCTCCTCCTCTTCGCTGATGGAAATGGGCACCCGGGTCTCAACGCCGTCCTTTCCCACGATGGCGGGCATGCTCAGAGCCACGTCGCTGATTCCATATTCCCCGTGCATCATGGAAGAAACGGGAAGAATGGACTTTTCATCCCGCACGATGGCTTCGCAGATTCTCTTAACGGACATGGCGATGCCGTAATAGGTGGCATGCTTCTTCGCAATGATTTCATAGGCGCTGTTCTTCACCTCTTCGGCAATCCTGCGGGTGGCCGCCTCATGTTCAAAATGTCCGCGCATCTCGCAGAAGCGGTTCAGCGGAATTCCGGACACGTTCGCGCTGCTGAATACAGCGATCTCGCTGTCCCCATGCTCTCCTACAATAAAGGCATGCACACTCCGGCTGTCCACGGAGAGGTGCTCGCCAAGGCGGTATTTCAGCCTGGCGGTATCCAGCACAGTCCCTGAGCCGATCACCCTGTTCTCCGGCATGCCGCTCAGCTTCAGCGCCGTATAGGTCAGAATATCCACCGGGTTTGCAACGATCAGGAGAATACCCTGGTAGTCCCTCTTTGCGACCTCCGGAATGATGCTTTTGAAAATGTTCACATTCTTATGCACCAGATCCAGCCGGGTTTCCTCCGGCTTCTGATTTGCTCCTGCAGTCACAATGATCACGGCGGAATCCATGATATCGTCATAGTCTCCCGCATAAATTTTCATCTGTCTGGCGAAGGGAATGCCGTGAGCGATATCCAGCGCTTCCCCTTCCGCCTTCTCCCGGTTCGCGTCGATCAGAACCAGCTCGGAAAAAAGGCCGCTCTGCATCAGGCTGAAGGCTGATGCAGAACCCACAAAGCCGCAGCCGATGATGGCCGCCTTTCTGTTATTGATCACTTTTTTCATACAGTCTCCTTCCTGCCGCGTCTGCGGCCTGATTATTTTTCTTTGTTTTCTATATCCTACCATATTGCTGGGAATTAGCAAGCAGGAAAAACCCGAAATAACGCGGTATTTCTTCTCTTTTCCTGCGTTTTCCCGGGTTTTTTTCCGTTTTCTTTTAATTAATAATAATTATCATTATTTATTCAGGCTATCCTGACAGCCCTTCAGTCTGAGCTGCCCTGACCCTCTTTATATTCTGACCAGATGAATCTGCCACGCGCAGTAGTCGCCCTTCGCAGGCGGAATGGGCAGGCCCGCATGCATCAGGGCCGCGCCGCTTAAAGTCATTTCCTCTTCTTTGCCCACCAGGCTGAGGCGGTAGGAAGCCTTTTCCTCCAGGCCGCGCAGCTTCACATAGACGGGTACGGGATTCGCCTGCACGTGATGATATACCGCGCTCACCAACGCCTCGGAAGCGTCTGGCGCCACCGTCTCCCATACCGTACAGCTTCCTGAAAGGGGGCTGGTCAGGCGGTAATAGTCGCCGTACTGGATGCAGTCATAGAACTCCTTAAAGGTGCGGATCTGGCCGCTGATCTCTTCCTTTTCCTCCTCCGTCAGCTTATTCAGGTCGAGCTCATAGCCGAAGGTACCCGCCATGGCCACGCATCCTCTGGTGGAAAGAGGCGTCATCCGCCCGGTCTGGTGGTTGGGTACCGCGGACACATGAGCGCCCATGGCGCTGACCGGATAGCCGAAGGAGGTGCCATACTGAATCTGCAGGCGTTCGATAGCATCTGTATCGTCACTGCACCAGATCTGCGGCGTGTAGTATAGCATGCCCGCGTCGAAACGGCCGCCTCCGCCGCTGCAGCCCTCGAAGAGAACCTGTGGGAAGTCTCTGGTCAGCGTCTCCAGAACCCGGTACAGGCCCAGAATGAAGCGGTGCGCCATCTCTCCCTGTCTGTCCGCCGGCAAGGCATGGCTGTATTTATCACAGATGCTCCGGTTGAAGTCCCATTTCACATAGGTGATGGGCGCGCTCTGCAACACGTCGGAAATGCGTTCGATCAGATAATCCTGCACGTCCTCCCTGGAAAAATCGAGGATGAGCTGGTTGCGGCTGAGCACCGGGTTCCTTCCGGGAACCGCCACCGCCCATTCGGGATGGGCCCGGTACAGGTCGCTGTCGATGGAAATGCATTCCGGCTCGAACCAGATGCCGAACCGGAGGCCCAGAGCCGTGATGCGCTCTCCCAGCTCCTTCAGGGTGCAGCCAAGCTTTTCTTCATTGGGATACCAGTCGCCCAGGCCGGAATTGTCGCTGTCACGCTTTCCAAACCAGCCGTCGTCCATGACGAAAAGCTCGATTCCCAGCTTCGCCGCATCCTTCGCGATGTCCACCAGCTTGTCTCCGGTGAAGTCAAAATAGGTTCCTTCCCAGTTATTGATCAGCACGGGCCTGCGGCTGTGCTTCCACTGGCCGCGGCAGATGTGGTCACGGATCAGCCTGTGGAAGATCCGGCTGACGCCGCCCTGGCCCTGGCCGCTGTAGGCCATCAGCACCTCCGGCGCAGTGAAGCTCTCGCCGGGCTCCAGCTTCCAGGCAAAATTATCCGGATGAATGCCGCAGACCAGCCTGGTCTGGTCCATCTGATCCTTCTCCGCCTCCATCAGGAATTCCCCGCTGTAAACAAAGGAGAAGCCGTAGCAGTCTCCCCTCTCCTCATCCGTATTCTTTCCGCAGATCATCACAAAGGGATTGTAGTGATGGCTGGACGCGCCGCGCACGCTTCCGATGGACTGCACGCCGTGAGCGATCCCGGTTCTCTGAAGGTTTCTCTCCATCGCGTGCCTGCCATGGAAGGTGAGCCAGTCATAGTCGCCCGCCTGCCAGTCCAGGCAGAGGCTCGCGGCTTTCAGAAGGGTCACGCCCTGCTTTCCCTCATTGACGATCCTGGCCGCCCGGGTGATCACATCCAGTTCTTCAAATACGCCGTAATACAGGCGTACCGCCACGCCGCTCTCCTCATCCTTCAGCTCCACCGTCAGCGTTTCCGCCTCCTCCGGCGTTCCGTATGCCGCAGGAAGGCCGGTCAGGTCATATTTTCCCTTTTCGATGCTGTGGCCCGCATAGCGCAGGGAGACCGCCCTGCTTCCGTCCGCGTTCTGCACCTTCAGCGCGCTGATCCGGTAGTCCCCCGTTCCGAAGCAGGAATATTCCTGCGGGAAGGTATCCAGCGAATAGGTCCGGTCCGTGCCGCCCATGGAGAAGGGATTTCCGGAAAAGCCCCTGTCTCCCCTTGTAATCAGACAGGACAGGTCGGTATTGTCCGTCTTTTCTCCGTAAAACGTGTGAAGCAGAACCCCTTGTCCGTCCGCTTTCATCTGGTAGGTGCTGTGTCTGGTCTGCAGGGTGAAAACCCTGCCGTTTTCCTCATAAAAGATGCCCATATCCGTTTTCCTTTCTGCCGCCGGAGCGGCATTCCGGCGCGGTGTGAAGAAACGCGCCCCATCCTTTCATGGTTTATGGCTTTCCTTCAGCATACCATAAAGCGTTCTGCCCAACAATCCAAAAATTGAACACTCCGGAAAAGCAATAAAAAACGGAGCGCTTTCTCTGCGCTCCGCTCTTTGCCGTTTCCGTTCCTTTTGCCTGATATTTTTTTAATACTCCTTACCCGTCACTCCTAGGAATCCAGATTGATGACCATGGATGCGTAGGATTCTTCCTTTTCCGGTGTCGCCTCATAATAGCGGACGTTCTTATTCAGCTTTTCGATTTCCGCCATTTCTTCATCCGTCAGCTCGAAATCGAAGATATCCGCGTTGTCCCTGATGTGATCCGGGTTGGTGGAGCCGGGAATCACGGCGGTGCCTCTCTGGACATGCCAGCGCAGAATGATCTGCGCGTTGGACTTGCCGTATTTTTCCGCGAGTCTGGTGAAAACAGGCTCCTCAAGCAGGGCCCTGTCCCCGTGTCCCAGCGGATACCATGCCATCAGGCGGGTGCCGTATTCGGAAAGCCGGTCCATCGTCTTTTTGTCCGTATAGTAGGGATGGGATTCCATCTGGATCACATGGGGTTTGATCTCACATTCCGCAAGCAGCTTCTCCAGCTTTTCATCATGGAAATTGGAAATGCCGATGGCCTTGATCTTTCCTTCCCGATAAGCCTTCTCCAGCAGGCGGTAGCCGCCCATGAAGTTTCCTGCTGGCTGATGCACATACAGAAGATCGATGTAATCCGTATCCAGAAGCTCCAGGCACTTGTCCACCGCACCGGACTTCTCATATTCGCTGGGCCACAGCTTAGTAGAAAGGAAAATCTCACTGCGGGGCACTCCGGACTTCTTCATTCCCCGTCCCACGGTGCGTTCGTTCATGTAGCCGTTTGCCGTGTCGATCATGCGGTATCCCAGAGTGAGCGCGTCATAAACGGCCTGCTCCGCCTTCTGCGGCGACATCAGAAAGGTACCCAGCCCCACGGCGGGCATCTCAACTCCATTACTCAATGTAAATTTCATCATGGCATCATACCTCCCTGTTTATGAAAAAACTTTTCCTCTGAACTGTCTTCATTATAATCCCTGCCAGGTAAAAAAAGAATTTCCAAACGTTTATCAGGTATGAACCTTTCGGTTAGGAGCGGACTGCAGCTGTCAGGAAGAATATCTGCGGCAGAGGTTCCCGCCGGAAGCAGGCGCTCATTCCCGGATCAGGTACTGCCCCAGCGCGGTCAGGAGACTGCTTTCCTCTCCCCTTGGATCCACCAGCTTCAACTCCAGCGGTTTTTTCGTTCCAAGAGCGCAGACGCCGAGAATGGATTTGGCGTCCACCGTATAGCTTCCCGCCGCCAGATCATAGTCTCCGCTGAATTTCCGGATGATGTTCACGAATTTCCATACCTCATCCGCATTGTTGAGATAAATTTTTACCGATTTGACAGGTTCCATATTTTCCTCCATGCCGAAGCGTCGCAAATTCTGGTTGAAAAAAGCGCTATCGAGCGCATTTTTCAATCTTCCCCTTTCTGTTTCACGGCTGATGCCGTGCCTTCTGTTAAAAAGTATTTCCCTTCTTTTCCTTTTTAGTCAGAGAAAACAGGCTTCTGTCATTTTCAGACCAGCGGATGTTTACATAGCTCTTTTAATCAGCTCCACGCAGGTATCGTACCCGAGCTGTGAGCTGTTCAGACACAGGTCATAGTTCACGGGATCTCCCCAATCCACATTCATATACTGTTTACAATAGTCACGGCGCTGCCTATCCTTCATGCGGATATACCGGTCCACCTCCGCCAGGGGAATCTGATCCACCCGGTTTGCCCGCTCCCGACGATCCTCCATATCAGAAGCATAAATGAATACGCTCAGGCACCTTCCGCTTCCCCTAAGAATCTCTCCCGCGCAGCGGCCGATGAAAATACAGGGGCCTTCCATCGCCAGCCGGCGGATGGTTTCCGACTGGGCCTGATAGATGCGGTATGGGAGCATTCCCCGCTCACTGCCGCGGAAATTTTCCACAGCCTCTGCGACAGAGTAAAGAAAGCTCCGGTTGACCTTCTCGTCATTTTCCTTCACCTCTCCGGGATTCAGCCCGTATTTTTCCGCCGCAAGGAGCAGCAGCTGTCCGTCATAGTAGGGAATTTCGAGCTGCTCTGAAAGCCTTTTCCCTATCTCCCTGCCGCCGCTGGCATATTGCCTTTCTATCGCTATGATCCGTTTTTTCATCTTTTCCTCCATTCCGAAGCGTCACAAATCCGCTTTCTTCATGCAGTCCGCGGCGGCTTAGGAAGCCGCTGCGTCCGCAAACTGGGAGTTATACAGCTCCGCGTAAAAGCCGTTTTTCACAAGCAGCTCTTCGTGTCTGCCCTGCTCGATGATATCTCCGTCCTTCATGACCAGAATCATATCCGCGTCCCGGATGGTGGAAAGTCTGTGGGCGATGACAAAGCTGGTCCTGCCCTCCATCAGGCGGTTCATGGCGTCCTGAATCTGCTGTTCCGTTCTGGTATCCACAGAGGATGTGGCCTCGTCCAGAATCATGATCTTATTGTCTGCGAGGATGGCCCTGGCGATGGTGAGAAGCTGCTTCTGGCCCTGGGATACGTTGCTGGCATCCTCATTCAGTTCCATCTGATAGCCGCCGGGAAGGGTCTGGATGAAGCGGTGGGCATGAGCCGCCTTCGCCGCCGCAATGACTTCCTCGTCCGTAGCGTCCAGCCTGCCGTAGCGGATGTTTTCCATAATGGTACCCTTAAACAGCCAGGTATCCTGAAGCACCATGCCGAACATCTCCCGCAGCTCGCTTCTGTTGATCCGGCGGATATCCGTCCCGTCCACCAGAATCTGGCCGCTGTTCACATCGTAGAAACGCATGAGCAGCTTCACCATGGTGGTTTTGCCCGCTCCGGTGGGGCCGACGATTGCCACCGTCTGGCCGGGTTTTACGGTGCAGTTGAAATCATGGATGATGATCTTATCCGGGTTGTACCCGAAGGCCACGTGGGAAAATTCCACCGCGCCCTGCGGATTGGGAAGATGCGCCGGATTCTCCACCGTCTGTTCCTCCTCTTCCTCCTCCAGGAATTCAAACACTCGCTCCGCTGCTGCCGCTGTGGACTGAAGCATGTTGGAAACCTGAGCCAGCTGAGTAATGGGCTGGGTAAAGTTTCTCACGTACTGGATAAAGGCCTGGATATCTCCCACATTGATGGTCCCGCGCACCGCCAGCACGCTGCCCAGAACGGCGACCGCCACATAGCCCAGATTTCCCACAAAGGTCATGATGGGCTGCATCAGCCCGGACAGAAACTGGGATTTCCAGGCGGACTGGTAAAGGATTTCATTGGTGGCATGGAAGGTATTCTCCACATCCTTTTCCTTATTAAAAGCCTTCACGATATTGTGGCCGCTGTAGATCTCCTCCACCTGACCGTTGATCTCGCCCAGATATTTCTGCTGCGCCACGAAGAAGCGCTGGGATTTCTTCACCAGAAGCCCGGTGAGCCCTGCGGAAACCGGCAGGATGATGATGGCGATCAGGGTCATCAGCGGGCTGATGCTCAGCATCATGATGAGCACGCCGATCATGGTGGTGACCGAAGTGATGAGCTGGGTGATGCTCTGGTTCAGGCTCTGCCCCAGGGTATCCACATCGTTGGTGATGCGGGAAAGCACCTCGCCCACCGTCCTGCTTTCAAAATATTTCATGGGCATCCGATTGATCTTCGCAATGATCTCCCGGCGGAAACGATAGGACAGATTCTGAGAAATCTGCGTCATAATCAGGCCCTGAATGAAAGACAGCAGGGCGCTTAACGCGTACATGCCAAGAAGCATCAGCAGGATCCGTCCGATCCGTTCAAAGTTGATGCCGCCCGTGCCGGATACCTTTGCCACCAGGCCGTTGAACAGCTCCGTGGTGGCCTGACCGGAAATCTTAGGCCCGATGATATTGAAAACGGTGCTTCCCACCGCAAAACACAACACCGCCACAAAGGCAGGCCAGTAGTTTCCGATATATACAATGAGCTTTTTCAGGGTACCCTTGAAATCCTTTGCTTTCTCTCCGCCCATGCCGCGTCCAGGCCCTCTCATCGGTCCTCTGGCCGGCCCGTGCGCGGCTCCCTGAGACTGCATGCTGCTGTTTCTGTTCTCACTCATGCTGTACCGCCTCCTTTCTGCCGCCGCAGGCAGCATCTGTCTCCGGTGGAAAACGGCGAGAGCCGTTTTCCGGCACGAATCCCTGATTCGTGCCACCTCCTTTTAATTCCGACTCGGAAAGCTGGGAACGGGCGATCTCCTGATAGGCCGGACAGCTTTCCAGAAGCTGCTCATGGGTACCGTCTCCCACAATCTTTCCATCCTCCAGCACCAGAATCCGGTTGGCGTGCAGAATTGTGCTGATCCGCTGCGCCACGATGAGCACGGCCGCATCCGCCGTTTTTTCATGAAGCGCCTTTCTTAACTGGGCATCCGTCTTATAGTCCAGTGCGGAAAAGCTGTCGTCGAACAGGAAGATCTTCGGGGATTTGGCAATGGCCCTCGCTATGGAAAGCCGCTGCTTCTGTCCGCCGGACACATTGCTTCCGCCCTGGGCGATGGGACTGTCATAGCCGTCCGGCTTGGTCTCGATGAACTCCGTGGCCTGGGCGATCTGGGCCGCCTCTTCCATTTTTTCATCGGTAATCCAGTCCCCGCCGTACTTGATATTGGAAGCGATGGTGCCGGAGAACAGATTTCCCTTCTGCGGCACGAAGCCGAGCAGGCTGTGCAGCTTCTCCTGGGAAATCTCCCGGATATCCACGCCGTCTATGGTGATCCGTCCCTGTGTCACGTCGTAAAACCGGGGAATCAGGTGGATCAGCGTGGATTTTCCGCAGCCGGTGCTGCCGATGATCGCTGTGGTCTCGCCCGGTTTCGCTGTGAAGCTGATGTGTTCCAGCGCATCCTCATCCGCGCCTTCATACCGGAAGGAAACGTCCTCAAAACGAAGCTCACCCTTCGCATCTTTCAGCTCCTCATCCCGGACGGAGGCCGCGTCATGGATGGACAGGGGCGTATCCAGCACCTCCTGAATCCGGTCTGCCGCAACGCCTGCACGGGGCAGCATGACGGAGATCATGGTGATCATCAGGAAGGCCATGACGATCTGCATGGTATAGGTGATGAAGGCGATCATATCGCCCACCTGCATGGTTCCGGCGTCGATCCCGTGTCCGCCAAACCAGATGATCATGACGGTCACGCCGTTCATGATCAGCATCATGGCGGGCATCATGATATTCATGACCCGGTTGGTGAACAGCTGGGTTTTCATCAGATTTTTATTGGCCGTATCGAACCGTTCCTCTTCATATTTTTCCCGATCGAAGGCACGGATGACGGAAAGGCCGGTCAGGATCTCCCTCGCCACCAGATTCAGGCGGTCCACCAGAGTCTGCATCTTTCTGAACTTCGGCATCGCCACGAACAGAAGCGCCATCACCAATACAAAAATCGCCACCACGGCAACTACGATGATCCAGCTGAGTCCGGTGCGGGTTCCCGCCACCCTGATGATGCCGCCAATGCCGATGATCGGAGCGTAGAGCACCATACGCAGCAGCATGACCTCCACCATCTGCACCTGCTGGATATCGTTGGTGCTTCTGGTGATCAGCGACGCGATGGAGAATTTGTTCAGCTCATTGTTGGAAAAGGACAGCACCTTCGTAAATACCTGTCCCCTCAGCTCCATACCGATCTTCGCGGCCGTCCGGGAAGAAAGCAGGCCGGACAGCACCGCTGTGGCAACCATCAGGAGGGTGAGGCCCAGCATCTTCGCTCCGGTGGTGAGCAGGTAGCTCATCTGTACCTGCCCCAGATCCATGCCCATGGCTTCATATTCCGACTGGACGAACAGAACGGCCCGCTGGCTGATGATGGAATCGCTCATGTCTCCCATGCTCTCAAGCGCCTGCTGCCGGATTCCTTCAATGGCTTCATCCGTCAGTCCGCTGTTCAGCATTGCCTGGGAGAGTCCGGAAAGATCCATCCCTGACTCCTCCAGCGAGCTTAAAATCACCATCGGAAGGCCGAAGGCCTCGTCCAGCTGCTCTATGGTCTGACGATCCCGGGTATTCAGCTCACGGACGCCCTCTGCCAGCGTGTAGGATTCCTCCGCCAGCGCCCGTTCATCTTCCGTCAGAAACAGCGCGATGTTATTAAAGGTCTCTTCCCGCATCCGTTCCGGAACGGCATTTTCAATGCCACCCTGCTGGATTCCCACATCCACGATATCCGAGGTGTAAGACGGCAGAGACAGGTCGCAGTACGCCTGCCCGATTAAGAGCAGGACGATGAGCAGAACCGCGGCCTTATGTTTCCATAAATCTCGAAACAGCTTTCCCATGTTTACCTCCATGCCGAAGCGTTTTACGCTTCGTTGTTTTCCATAATTTCCACAAGCTCCTTCCACATGGAAAGGAACTGAAGCATTCTGTCTTTTCCCATCCTGTCAAAAACCCGGTCGAAATAGTCTCCGGACAGCTCACAGCCTCTCTGCCGGATCTTTTCTCCTTTCTCCGTCAGGATAATCCGGGTCCTTCTCCGGTTGTCCGGATCCGTTTCACGCACGATGCAGCCCTTTTCCTCCAGCGTGTTCAGGATTCTGGAGACTGCAGGCGGCGAGCTGTGCACCTCTGCAGCGAGCCGGGCCGTGCCGATGCCCTTTTCCTCCGGCCGCTCCTTCGGAAAATGATGGATCACCTGCATCACCGCGAATTCTCCATGGGAAATCTCTCCCACCGGCACATTCAGATGCGCTCTCCAATAGCGAAAAGTTATTTTTAACAGTTCATTTTTGATTTCATCCGGCACCATAGCTCTCCTCATATAATTTCATTATCAACAATTAACATTGTTAACTTATGTTCGGATACTGATTATAATCCTTCAGCCAGAGGATTACAATTTATATAATCTAAACTTTCTAAAAAAAGTATAAAAAGAGCCCGGAACATTTTGTCCGGGCCGGAATATTCTGTCTGTATTTTGTTTTTCCATCAATCTGCCGCATCAATCCGCTTCACCGCCGACTCACAGCAGCCCCAGATATGCAAACGCCTTCTCCAGTCCATCCTCTCCGATATCCGCGGTCACATAGTCCGCAGCTTCCTTCAGCTTCGACACCGCGTTTCCCATGGCGATGCCGACGCCGGCCTCGCGCACCATCTCGTAGTCGTTCATGCTGTCGCCCACCGCCGCGGTTTCTTCCATGGGGATGCTCCAGTGCTCCGCAAGCTTTCTAAGCCCATAGGCCTTGGACAGGAACACCGGAAGCACGTCCGCTCCGCCCCGTTCTTCACTCATGATCGGGGTTCTAAGCTGAGGGAAACGCTCCGCAATCAGCTTCGCGGCCTCCACGGAATCGTCCAGGAACAGGCCGTGCATGGGAACGCCAATCAGCTCCCTGGCGTCCTCCAGGCCTCTGGCATGGAGCGCCTCGTTTCCTCCCCAGTGCTCCGTCTGCTTCACCTTATTGGTGGTATACCATCTGCCCTGATACAGGCCGCCCAGGCACAGATCGTTCTCATAGGCGAACTCGATCACCTGCCGCTGGACGTCCGGATCGATCCAGGTCTCCTCCAGCTCTTCTCCGTCCGCTTCGATCAGCGCGCCGTTGGCGTGGATCACGCCGTCCGGATGGATTTCCTCCAGCATGGGGGCGTTCCAGACGTCCTTGAAAAAACGTCCGCTGGCAAGCACGATGCGGCATTTTCCGCGGGCAGCTTCAAGAGCCTTTCTGGCGCTGTCTGGAATTTTTCCCTGCTTGTGGTCATAAATCGTGTTGTCGTAATCCAGGCATATCATCCGTATCATGCTGACTGATCCTTTCTGTATGCATTATGCCGACTTTTCCTTTTTGTTCTGATCCTTCTTATCCTGTTCGCCGCCTTCGCCCTCTTCTTCCGGCTCTGCCGGGGGCAGCTTTCTGATCAGCGCCTCTTCGATTCTTCTGTCCTCGATCTTCTCCACATGGATATCCAGCCCGTTCACCTGTACGTCGAACTGGGTTCCGTCCGCGGGAATCGTATGCAGGCAGCTGAAAATCATGCCGCCCACGGTATCATAATCCTCATCCTCCGGGATTTCCATATCCAGTTCTTCTGCCAGCTCGTCGATAAACACGCCGCCGTTGACACGCCAGAGATTATCCCCGAGCTTCTCCATCTCAGGAGCTTCCGCAGGATCAAACTCGTCATAAATATTTCCGACGATTTCCTCCAGCAGATCCTCAATGGTGATGATACCTGCCGTCTGACCATACTCATCGATGACGATTGCGATATGGATCTTCTTGGTCTGCATATCACGGAACAGATCGTCCGCATGGATGCTTTCCGGCACAAAGTAAGGGCTTCTTAACAGCTCCTTCAGACTGCGTGGATGCTCTGCCCCTCTCTCCAGCAGGAAATCTCTGGCATTGAGGGTACCTACAATATCATTAATGTCTTCATCATAAACAGGATAGCGGGAAAGTCCTGTCTCACGGATGGTATGTATGATCTCCTCATCCGTCGCATCCAGCGAGAAGGCTTCCACATCCGCGGTTCTGGTCATGGCCTCTCTTACGGAAATATCGTCGAAGCGGAACACGTTCTCGA
>ERZ894229.672-NODE-672-length-24922-cov-9.97949_pt1 | contig 24922 bp, 22 predicted proteins | sample MGYA00380295_ERZ894229 | MGnify/ENA primary metagenome ERZ894229 (study PRJEB32331, sample SAMN06328479) | human gut metagenome | biome: human gut microbiome; feature: stool | host: Homo sapiens | collected 2014-09-17 ... | reverse complement strand
GTCACGGTATTTCTGATTTCAGGGATCATTCCACTGGTACCGGGCGCGGGCATCTACTGGGCCGCCTACTACATGGTGACGGATCAGCTTGCCGAAGCTGCGGATGCGGGCTTTGCCGCCGTTAAGGCGGTAGCCGCAATCGTGCTGGGCATTGTATGCATTTTTGAACTGCCTCAGAAGCTGTTCGCCATCGGCAGAAAGAAATAATCGAATCGTGAACCGGGGCAGCCGGCGCCGGATCAGATTCTGGATTCCCGTTCTGAATATTCGGAACGCAGTTTTTTGTTCCGTTTACTCGTTCGGATGAGGTTGGAAAATTTATTATAGAACCAGAAGGAATAGACGAACAGAGGGCTGATTTTCCCCATTCTTTCTTTTGTCGTTTTGTGATAAAGCGTGCCGCCGCAGCCTATGACCTCTCCGGCGCGGATACAGTTGATGAGATCCGTTTCCGTCTCTACCGTGTCCGGAATTTCCGTATAAGCGAGCCCTACGCAGTCCGTTTTATGCGAATCGCTGCCGCCAAGGCCTGGCTTATGATATTTGGCGGCCAGTCTGCAGGCAGTCGCATTGGACTCCTCGTCCTCACAGGCATTGAAAATTTCGACAAAATCAAACTGCTCCACGATTTTGGGATCCCTGCGGTAAGCACGTGTATTACAGAAGCTCATATATTTTTCGCCGCATGGATGGGCGGGTCCCAGCACGCCGCCATAGGAATGGACGATGGAAATCAGAATATTGATCGGAAGGCCGCGCAGCTCCAGAATACGAAGCTTGACAGTCTCCGGGACGATGACCAGAATATGGCCGCCTCCGCCGGTATCATATTCAATGCCTTTAAAGACCTTAAAGTCCCTGTATTTTTTACCCTTCAGATGCTTTTTCCAGTAACGGTAGCCGTTATAGGAATCATGGTCCGTAACGACCATTCCGCCAAACCCTTTTTCCTGCAGCAGCCTGATATATTCCTCCATGGACACCCGGGAATCCAGTGAACCTTCCTTTACATGACAGTGCATGTCGATTTTCATATCGTGCATACCTCCTGCCGCCAGAGGCGGCACAAAATTATATACTTATTGTAGCCTTTTTTGACATTTTTGAAAAGGGAAAATTATTTTTTATTATGCCATTCCTTTTTGGGAATGTTAATGGTAGAATAAATGAGGCTATGAAGCCTGAACGGAAAGAAAAACAGGAAGGATGAAAAAAGATGATCCATTATCTGACCGGAGAAGCCGGTAGCAGAACTGTAGCGTTTATTGGAATATTAATAGCGTTTGCCGCCACCTGTCTGACAATGTATAAATGTATGGACCTTCTGCCGAAGGATCAGGGAAGGGATTTTGCGGTGGATGGAAAGAAATCGGCGGGCAAACCGAGAGGTGCAGGCTTCCTTTTTGTTCTCGTATTCATTGGGGCGGCGCTTCTGTTCGCAAAGCCGGGGAGGGAGGCCTTCATCTACCTGATTCTTGTTGGCGCGGCCATGCTGACCGGATTTCTGGATGACTGCGCGAAAACGCCCTGGGGCGAATACAAAAAGGGAATTCTGGATCTGATCATTGCGGTGATGACTGCGGTAACCTTCCTGAATTTCAATTCCAGCGATGTGACTTTCCTGCTGACGGGAAAAACGATGACGCTTCCTCCCGTACTGTTCGGCGTACTTGCTGTGGTTCTGGTGTGGGTATCCATCAATGTGACCAACTGCTCGGACGGCGTGGACGGGCTTTCGGGAACGCTTACAATCATCACGTTAATGACGATTTTTCTGGTGGATACGCTCCTTGCAGATGGAAAGAAGACAGATGGGTTTTCCTATCTGATACTTTTATTCTGTGTCTGCATTCTGGGATATTTGTGGTATAACGCCACGCCGAGCAGACTTTTGATGGGAGATGCGGGCTCACGTGCCATGGGACTGTTCATCAGCATCGCGGTTCTGAAAACGGGAAGTCCCTTCCTGTATATTCCGGTGGCGCTCGTTCTGATCCTGGATGGAGGCCTTGGACTGGTCAAGGTTTCCCTTCTGCGTTTTCTGAAAATCCGGATTCTGACGAAGGTACGGACTCCGCTTCATGATCAGGCCAGAAAGGTGTGGGAATGGTCCAACACCCAGACCGTTTTTCGGTTTGCCATCATTCAGATCATGCTATGCGCGGCAGTGATTTATATTGCAATGCCGTAATGCAGCATGGTACAATCCGGTGTATGAGGAGAAATGTATTATGAAAAATGAACTGCTTACCATAGGGCCTGTCACCATTCATGGATACGGGCTGATGATCGGAATCGGCGTGATTGCCGCTTACCTGACTGCGGAATACCGGGCGAGAAAACTGAAGCTGGATGCAGATCAGGTGTTTTCCCTTGTGATCTGGTGCCTGGTTTTCGGCGGACTCGGCTCCAAGCTTCTGTTTTGTCTGACCCAGCTGGATACGATTCTTGCGGATCCTTCCTATCTGCTTCATTCCCTGGCAAACGGCTGGGTGGTATACGGCGGACTCATCGGCGGCGTGCTGGGAGGGTTTCTGTTCTGCCGCCATAAGAAGATTAATTTTCTATCCTATTTTGATCTGGCGCTTCCTTCGGTCGCGCTGGCCCAGGGCTTTGGCCGCATCGGCTGCTTCCTTGCCGGCTGCTGCTACGGACGCCCGACGGACAGCGCCCTGGGGATTACCTTTACCAATTCCGCTTATGCGCCGAATGGTATTTCCCTGATCCCCACCCAGCTGATCTCAAGCGGGCTGGATTTCCTTCATTTCTTCGTGCTGCTGTACATTGCGAAGCATAAGAAGGCAGAGGGACAGGTGGGCGGCTTTTATCTGATTTTCTACAGCATCGGGAGATTTATTCTGGAATTTTTCCGCGGCGACATGGAGCGCGGCAGCGTTGGAGAGTTGTCCACATCACAGTTCATTGCGATCTTCACGTTGCTTGCCGGCATCCTGATTGTGGCTGTTTCTCAGATCATGGCATCCCGGAATGTACGCGCTTTTCTGGTTGGACCGGATGGAACGGCGCTCGCTTCGGAAGAAAAAGAGGAATCCCTATGAAAACACCTGCGATTGATATGCACTGCGATACGATTTCCGCACTGCTTGCGATGCAGCGCAAAGGAATCTGTTCGGAAAACAACTGTCTTTTGAAGAACAGCCTGCATGTTGACCTGGAAAAACTGGAAAAGGGAGGCTGTTTTCTTCAGAATTTTGCGCTGTTTGTGGCGCTTTCTGAATGCAGCGATCCATGGAAAGAATGTACGGCCCTTGCGGATCTGTATTATGTGGAACTGGAAAAGAATAAGGATCGGATCCGGCCTGTATACCGTTATGAGGATATTGAGAAAAACCGGGAGGAGGGAAAACTCTCCGCCCTGCTGACGGTAGAGGAGGGCGCAGTATGTAAGGGGCGTGTGGGGAATCTTCGGCTGCTGTACCGGCTCGGTGTCCGCATGCTGACCCTGACATGGAACTTCCCCAACGAACTGGGCTGGCCGAATGTCCGGATGCCGGAAAAGGGTTCTGAAGCCGCTCCGGATTTTACCACGCCGGACCGGGAACATGGCCTGACGGAAACGGGCTTTGATTTTCTTGCGGAAATGGAGCGGCTGGGCATGATCGTGGATGTTTCCCACCTTTCTGACGCGGGCTTTTGGGATGTGGCCCGCACGGCTAAGAGACCTTTTGTGGCAAGCCACTCCAATGCGAGAGCAGTATGCAGACATGTACGGAATCTGGATGATGACATGATACGCGCGCTGGCTGAAAAGGGCGGAGTTACCGGCCTGAATTTCTGCCCTTCCTTTTTGGAGGAGAATAAGGCAGGCGGGATTCAGGGAAGCCTTGACGCCATCACTGCGCATGCAGGGCATATCGTGAATGTGGGCGGAGAGGACTGCCTTGGACTTGGAAGTGATTTCGACGGAATTCCGACAAATGAGGCCATTCCGGACACCTCGTATCTGCCGCTTCTGGCGGATGCTCTGGAAAAGGCGGGATTTTCCGAACGCCAGATGGATAAGATTTTCAGTGAAAACGTGCTGCGCGTATACCGTGAAGTTTTGAAGTAGTTTTTGGTGAAAAAGGAGACGCGTTTCTGCGCCTGATGGGTGGAGATGGAGAGAAAGAAGACGAAAACCACACAGGAAGGTCAAGAGGACAGATGGAGAAAGATAGAAAAAAAGGATCAGCTGGTCAGAAAAGGAACCGAAAGCCAAAAAGGAACGGAACTCCTTCCTATTATTATAGACGCGCGTTGCGTATGCTGAAGAGAAGAAAGAAGACGGTGATGGCCGTCGCAGTCTGTGCGCTGGCGGCCTGTTGTATGCTGCTGGCTGTCTGGGCGCTTGTGCGCGGCCTCTCGGGAAAAAACATCGAATCGGAAATAGAAACAGTGGAGAACGTGACAGGAGAACCCATTGATACCACAGATCCTCTTCTGGAAAATGCGTACCCGGAGGTGAATGATCTGATCAGCAGGTATTTCACTGCGCTTCAGGAAGGGGATGAGGAAACGCTTACCAGCCTTCGTGACAATACAGGAACGGCTGATCTTCTCCGCATACAGGAAAACAGTTCACATATCGAAGCCTATACCAATATTTCCTGCTATACCAAACCAGGGCTTGAGGCGGATTCCTATGTGGTTTTCGCATATTATGAGGTTAAATTCCAGGGGATTGACACCACGCTCCCAGGTATTGCTCCGCTTTATGTGTGCAAAAATGAGGAGGGTGCCTATTATCTGCATGATCTGACGCAGGATGAAGAGGCCTCTGCTTATGCAAACGAGGTTGCGGGACAGGAGGATGTGGCTGCACTCTATACGCAGGTAAATGAGGAGTATGCGGCCCGTCTTGCGGAAGATGAAACCCTTTCCGCTTACGTGGAAAGCTACATGAACGACATGATGGTTGCGGTAGGCGAAGCCCTGGAAGAACAGACCGCTGAAGCGGAAAGTGCGCAGGAAACGGAGAGCGGAACAGAAATCGTCTCGGAGGAGGAGTCTGAAGCGGGTGCGGAAAGCTCAGACGATGAAAACGCTTCCTCTCAGGAGAATGCAGGAGCTTCCTCCGGCGCTTCTTCTGTCCCGAACAGCGGAGAATTCACCGTGAGCGAGACGGTAAACATCCGGAAAGGAGTCAGCGAAACTTCCGAAAAAATCGCGGTATGCTATCCCGGTGAAACCCTGGAGATTCTTATGAAGCAGGCAGACGGCTGGACCAGGGTCCGGTATCAGGGCCAGACAGGCTATGTGAGATCAGACGTGTTGAAATAAAAACAGGAATAAATAAAATAACGGGATCCCTGGAGGATCCGAGTCAAAAAAGAGGAGAAGGCCAAAAGGTTTTCTCCTCTTTTCAGCAAAATCAGCCGTTTTCCTCCTCAGGACATGGCCGGGTTCTCAGAAAACGAAGATAATCGATATAACTCTTCAGCTGCAGCAGCTCTTCTTCAGAAAAATCCTGAATTTCCAGTGAAGCGGAACGCATTTTCTTTCCCGGATTTGTTGTCTGCCGTGCAAGAAGCTCAAGCTGATCCGTGGTAATATCCAGTGCCGCGCAGATCGCACACACGGAACTATAGCTGGATTTTTCCACCCCCCTGTCGAAAATGGATTTCAGGGTTGTATACGGAATTCCGGTCAGCCTTGCAATATCAGCGGTACACAGATTCTTCTGCCGCATGAGATCTTTCAGTATTTCATTTCTTTTCATTTTGTAAAAATCTCCTATTTTAAAAAATATATCCTATTTTTTCTTTCTTGTAAATGTTATTCCCTGGGAATTCTGGCAATAATAATCGAAAGTGGAAGAAAAACACTTGCTCTGTAAACTTGACAAATACGATGCGTTGCAATAATATATGATCTGATTGCGATACATCGTAATTTTGGATTTGATTGATACAGACTGATTCCTGTTTGCAGCAGCGTATTTTGGGTTGTAAATACGAGGTCAAAAGAATGAAGATTGATTGCAGTAACCTGGTCAGCGAAATGGCGAAAAAGGAGGTTTCCATTCATGAAATCGCGTTTTTGCTGGGGGAAGAAGATGAAGCAGTCATGTCCAAGATGCGGGGAACGTCAGAGTGGTCTTATAACGAAGTAATTACCATCAGAGACGCGCTGTTTCCCGAATATGAGCTGGGTTATCTTTTTAAAGAAAAAAAGAGACAGGATGCGTGAGTACGAAAGAATGAAAAAAGCGTTAATCATAACGACAATCAGTGGGTTTGTACCGCAGTTTGAAAAGAATAATGTTGCTCTCCTTCAGAATATGGGATATGAAGTTCATTATGCATCAAATTTTGACCGGCCCATATATGACTATGATAATCATTTTTTTCAAAACAGGGGCATTATTACCCACCATTTTCTGATCGAAAAATCTCCTGTACGCATTCTGAAAAACGGCAGAGCATTCAGACAGCTGAAAAAACTTCTTCAAAAGGAGCGGTTTGATCTGATTCACTGCCACAATCCCATGGGAGGCGTACTCGGGAGACTGGCTGCCGGATGTTATTCTCCTGCATCCATTCTTCTGTATACAGCCCATGGTTTTCATTTTTACAAGAAGGCCCCATGGAAAAACTGGCTTCTCTATTATCCTGTGGAAAGGGCGCTTGCCCATCTGACGGATATTTTAATCACGATTAACAGAGAGGACTATGAAAGGGGGAGCCGTTTCCGCTTAAGGCGGGGAGGAAGTGTATGGAAGATCCCTGGCGTTGGACTGGACGTGAATCGATTTTTTTCAGAAGAAGAAAAAGAAAAACGAAAAGCCCGGCTCGGCTTCCCGGCGGATTCCTTTTTCATTCTCTCCGTAGGTGAACTGAATCAAAATAAGAATCACCGGACAGTGATCCGCGCGCTCTCCCAGATGGAGGAAACGGACATCTGCTATGGAATCTGCGGAAGAGGGGAAAGCCGTAAGGAACTGGAAAAACTGATTGAAAAAGAAGGTCTGGCGGACAGAGTGAAGCTTCTTGGTTATCGTAAGGATATTGAAGAGATTCTTCCGGCGGCCGACTGCTTTCTTTTTCCTTCCAGGCGGGAAGGGTTTGGCATGGCAGCGGTGGAGGCGATGGCGGCCGGGCTGCCGCTTATCACATCAGACTGCCGCGGCACCAGAGAATATATGCGGAATGGAATGACCGGTATTGTCTGCAGAAAAAACCGGCCTGAAAGTTATATACAGGCCATCCGGCAGCTGAAAAATGATCCGGAAATACGACGGAGGATGGGGCGTACCAGCCGGAAAAGAGCACGTTCTTTCAGCGCAGATGCGACTACAGACGTGATGCGGCAGATCTACAGAACAGCAGCTGAAAAATATGAAAACGTAAATCAGGAGTGAGAATATTGTCAAACATACTGGTTACCGTGGTGATGGGCGTGTACAACCAGCACAATACGGCAGAACTGGAGGAGGCGGTCCAGTCGATCCTGGCGCAGTCGATGCGCGAATGGGAGCTGATTATCTGTGACGACGGCTCAGAAGGAGAAGCAGCCCGGAATCTTAAAAACTACGAGAACCGCGATCCGCGTATCCGCGTGATCCGTCATTCCGAAAACAAGGGGCTCGCCGCAACACTGAATACCTGCATAGCACAGGCAAAGGGAAAATACATTGCCCGGATGGATGCGGATGATATTTCCAGACCGAAGCGGCTGGAACGGCAGTATCAGTTTCTGGAAAAACACATCCAATATGCTTTTGCAGGATGCAATGCGGATCTGATCGACGAAAACGGAATCTGGGGCGCAAGAATTATGCCGGAAAAGCCGGAAAAAAGAGATTTTCTTCCTTTCTCCCCTTTTATCCATCCTTCCGTCATGGTCCGACGGGAGGTCTATCTCATGAGCGGCGGCTATTATGTCTCAAAGGAAACCTGGCGCTGTGAGGATTATGAACTGTTCATGCGGCTTTATGCGCAGGGCTTTTGCGGCTATAACATGCAGGAACGGCTGTTCTGTTATCGGGAAGACCGGGCCAGCTATGAGCGGAGAAAGTTTCGGTATCGTCTGGATGAAGCGCGAATCCGGAGGAGGAATTTTAAAAACCTGGGAATGAACGGGCCGGTGGCGTGGCTCTATACCATCCGGCCGGTGGCGGCAGGACTAATTCCGATTCCTTTTCTGATGTACATAAAACGATGGCAGGTGAAGAAAGAGGTTGGGTTTATTGATGCCTTTGAAACAGAGAAGCGAATACAAACTGAATGATTACCGCAGACTGCTGAAGAAAACGCCAGGGCTGCTGGAAATCTCTGAAAGAGCCTGTACAAAGGCGCTTTCAGCAGCGGATCCCGATCTTCCGCAAGCCCAGATCTGCGTCAGTATGTTTGTTCTTGGCCCCACACTGTTAGCTTTCGTTTCCTGGGTCCTGAAACAGGCGCAGGAGACGGGAAAACGGCGTCTGTACTTTCTGGCGAGAGACGGCTGGCTGATGTACCGCATGGCACAGACGTTATGTGAAGTGCAAAGGCTTTCCGCAAAAACCTTTTCCGGGAAAACCGGTTCTGAAAAACAGTATTCCCTGGAGTGCCGGTACCTGTACGCTTCCCGATATGCCTGGAGGCTGCCGGAACAGCACCTGATCGGAACCGGAAGTCTGGAGCGGATCTGCCGGGGCGGGATGCATGTCACCTTTTCAGACCTGATGCGCAGAGCCGGGCTGACAGAAAGGGAAGCGAAGAAAATCGCGCGGCTGGTTCAGCCGGGACGAGGGGTGGATGAGACGCTTTCCTGGCGTGAGATCAGGCGGCTTCGGGCTCCGCTTGCGGAATGCAGCGAGTTTTGCGAGCTTGCTGACCGCCGCTCCCGCAGCCGGTATGAAGCTGCCGTTGGCTATCTGACACAGGAGGGCCTTCTGGAGGATATCCCTTATGCGCTGGTGGACAGCGGATGGATCGGCACCATGCAGGAGAGCCTTGGACATCTTTTACAAAGTGCCGGTTACAGCCGGCCATTAGAGGGCTATTATTTTGGCCTCTACAGCCTTCCGGAAACGGCGGACAGGAAAGGATACCATGGCTGGTATTTTGAACCCGCCTCCGGAACGGGCCGAAAGACCCTTTTTTCCAACTGTCTTTTTGAATGCATTTTCACGGCTCCCCATGGAATGACCGAAGGGTATGAGCGCAAAGGGAAACGGTGGGAGCCCATTCTGACTCCGGCATACCCGGAAAAGGAAAAATGGGTCAGACAACAGATGATGCTTCTGACACTTTATCTGGAAACCGTTGCGGACTTTTGCAGCGAAGATGCGGAGAGCCATCCGGGCAGCCTTTCTCTGGAAGCGGAACAGGTCCGGATTCCGGCGCTTCTGAAAAGCTTCATGTCCGCTCCATCCCGGGAAGAGAGCGCCTGTTATGGAAACGCATTGTTCTCCGACGACGTGACGGAAGAAAAAATGCGTCCGCTGGCAGAATGCCTGACACAGCGTCAGTTCATGGACCATCATCTCGTTCCCCGTCTGCGCCTGATGCTGTTTCCGGGCGGCAGAAAGCTGCATGACAGCGGCTGGATGGAAGGAAGCATCCGTCTGTATGGAGGAAGGCTGTATGCCTGGCACAGAATGGGGATGCTTCTCTATAGATATGCGTTATATACACGGATGCGGCACGATTTCAGAAAAAGACGAAAGGCAGCTTAGGAAATGAAGAAACTGGAAGAACTGAAACAGTACTCCTTTGTCGTAAGACAGCTCGTGGCCAGGGAAATCAAACGGAAATATTCCAGGTCCTATCTGGGAATCCTCTGGAGCGTACTGAATCCGCTTTTGAACATGGTTGTGCTGTCCTTCATATTTACAAAAATGTTCAGCAGAAACATTGAAAATTATCCGCTCTATCTCCTCAGCGGACAGACAGTCTGGCAGCTTTTCACGGGGGCTACCAGTGCGGCGATGACCGTCATGGTGGATAACCGGGTCATGCTCACAAGAGTCAAGTTTCCCATGGCGATCTTTCCCATTGCGCGTGTATACAGCGCTCTGGTCAATTTTCTCTACACCTTTGTGGCTTACCTGCTGATGCTTTTTGCATTCCGGATACGTCCGGGGATTACCATGCTGGCCGCGCCGGCCGTTATTCTGTGCGTTACCCTGTTTTCCCTGGGGATGGGATATCTGCTTGCGGCAGCTTACGTTTTTTTTGCGGATATCAGGTATCTGTATTCCGTTCTGCTGAACCTCTGGATGTACTGCTCCGCAATTTTCTATCCTGTGGAGCAGCTTCCGGATACCATTGCAGGAATGATAGAAGCAAATCCGGTTTACAACTATATCGCCTGCATGAGAAACACCATGCTGTATGCAGCCTGGCCGACGGCTCTGCAGTGGACCCGCATGTTTGTCTGGGCAGCAGTGATGTATGCGACAGGCAGCCTTGTATTTCATCGGTGCCGGAACCGGATCATGCAGACCGTCTGAACGTTCCTGAAAGGATTAAAAGGATGATGAAAACAGAGAGAGAAAGAATAAAAAAACGCATCCCTGATGATGACGAATTGGAATGGCTGGATCTGGACAGGGATGAAACATGGCTTCGCTGGCTCAAAGATATGGAAGAACCGGAATCGGCCGCCCAGCAGGATCAGGTTCCTGCCATACGTATTAAGGATGTATGCATGCGGTTTAAGATCAACGAGATTAATGCGGGAAGTCTGAAGGAATATCTGCTGGCCACCCTGAAACGGCAGAATAAATATCATGAGCTGGAAGCGCTCCAGCATATCACGTTTGATATCCGGAAAGGGGAAGTGGTCGGCATCATCGGAACCAACGGTTCCGGGAAGAGCACGCTCTTAAAGCTGATCGCCGGCGTGCTGAAGCCTTCCGAAGGGAACATTGAGGTAGACCGGAAAAAGGTGCAGCTTCTCACCCTGGGAACCGGTTTTGACTCGGAACTGACGGCAAGAGAAAACGTCTATCTGAACGGAGCGATCATCGGTTACAGCAGGGAATTTATTGATGAAAACTACGATAAAATCGTGGAATTCGCGGAACTGGACGGCTTTATGGATGAAAAAATAAAAAACTTTTCTTCCGGTATGACCTCCCGGCTGGGATTTGCCATCGCCACAGTGGGTGAAACGGCGGAGATCCTGATTCTGGACGAGGTACTCAGCGTGGGAGACATGTTCTTCCGGAAAAAGAGCGAACAGCGGATCAGGGAGATGATTCACAGCGGCTCCACGGTTCTGATCGTGTCCCACTCCACGGATACCATCCTCAAAAACTGTACCAAAGCCGTGTGGATCGAAAAAGGGGTCCTGAAGGAAATCGGAGATCCCCCAAAAGTATGCGCGGCCTATCGTAAGATGGCAGGCTGAGAATCAACATGGAGAAAAACAGGAGAGAAAATGAAGATGGAACTGATGACGTTCCGAATGAATGTTTACGGTGCACTGGTCAACCGGGTGCCGGAAATCAGAGAAAAATATCATATGGTACGCGACGGTCAGACTTTCCTCCGGCAGCGTCCTCTGGCCTGGCTTTATCTTGTCATGCTGAATCTGGGCTGGCTCATTGGCTGGAGAGGCGCCGCAAAGGCGCCCGGCCAGGACCTCCGGACAGCAAAACGTCTTCCGGTGAAATGCGCGGAATCCGTGCTTTCCGTAAAAGAAACACCGGAAAGGCTTGCAGAGAGGCTTTCTGCTTATGACATCGTTTCCTTTGATGTTTTTGATACCCTGCTGTTTCGTCCCTTTTCCAGTCCGGAGGATCTGTTTTACATTGTGGGGCAGAAGCTGGCTTACCTGGACTTCAGGCGTCTGCGCATCGAAGCGGAACAACGCGTCAGAGAAAACTGCATGCGCGAAAAGGGACATCGGGAGATTACGCTTTCGGATATCTATGACTGGCTGGAATGCGAAGCGGGAATTCCGAAGGAGGAGGGCATGCGTGCGGAACAGGAGACGGAAAGCGGTCTGTGCTTTGCCAATCCCTATATGCTTGAGGTGTTCCGGCTGCTTCAAAAGAGAGGAAAGCGGATCATTGTTCTCTCGGACATGTATCTTCCCGCAGAAACGATCCGGCAGATGCTTGCAAAATGTGGATTTTCGAACCTGGAAAACTGCTTTGTTTCCTGTGAATACGGCTGTTCCAAAAGTGACGGCGGTCTGTATGCAGAAATCGGACAGCTGCTCGGTCCGGGACACATCGTTCATGTGGGGGACAACCGGATATCTGACGGAGAGAACGCGCAGAAAGCAGGATGGGAGAGCGTTCTCTGCGGAAATGCGAACGAGGCGGGAATGCCCTTCCGGGCCATGGAAATGTCGCCGGTTACGGGAAGCATATACCGGGGACTGGTAAATGCCCATCTGCACAATGGCCTGAAGCTCCGGGACAGAGATTATGAATGCGGATTTGTTTACGGAGGTATTTTTGCGCTGGGCTACTGTCAGTTTATCCATGACTATATGCAGCAACACCGGATTGAAAAACTTCTTTTCCTGGCAAGAGACGGTGATATTCTCAGTCAGGTTTACCGCCTGCTATATCCAGAGGAGGATGCGGCAGGAAAAGTGTGCTACGTTTTATGGTCCAGACTTGCGGCCGTAAAGATGACTGCCTGCCGCAATAAATATGATTTTTTTCGAAGATTTCTGTTTCATAAGGGAAATCAGGGCTTCACTCTGGAGCAGATCTTTGAGGCAATGGAGCTTTCCGATCTGCTGGATGGACTGAACGAAACGTCTCTGAAGAGGACGGACACGCTGACGGACAGAAATATGCATGTGGTAAAGGACTTTATGAACCGGCGCTGGGACGAGGTGACCGCTCATTATGAAAACCAGCTTGTGGAAGGCAGACGTTACTATGAAGGAATTCTGAACGGCGCCGCGCGCGCTGCTGCTGTTGATATCGGATGGGCCGGAAGCGGCGCAATGGCCCTGGATGTTCTGGTCAACAGGGTATGGAAGCTGAACTGCGAAATCACCGGAATTCTTGCCGGAACCAATACCCGGCACAATGCGGAACCGGATATGAGCGAAGCGCAGCTTGCAGAAGGCAGGCTGGTCAGTTACCTGTTTTCTCAGGCACACAACCGGGATTTATGGGAGCGTCACAATGCCGCTCAGGGAGACAATGTTGCCATGGAAAAGCTGCTGGCTTCTCCCTTCCCCGGCTTTCGGGGCTTCACAGGTCCGGACTGGGAAATACAGGCCCTGACTCCACGTTCAGATGAAGAGGCCCGGAAGGCTGAACGGATTCAGACGGGAATTCTGGATTTCTGCAGGCTGTATCTGAAAAGCGGCGTGGATTCTCATATCGCATCCATCAGTGGAAGAGACGCTGCGGCGCCGGCCTTTCTGTGGATGGAATCGGAACGGAAAAAAATGACAAAAGAGGATATTCAGTGTGTGCTGGCCTGACAGCCCATGAACCGTAAGGAACGGTATTTGTTATCACTGAAAACGGGCAGAAGAAGAGAGGTACTGTGAGAACAATGATAAAAAGCGGGAAGATACCCGGATACGGGAAAAAATACATGTTTCTGGCTGCTGCGTCGTTGACATTCCTGCTCGCAGCATGCGGAAACGGACGGACAATTTCGGATGAAACAGGAAAAGAGAGTTCCACTTCCGCTTCCGGACTGGAAGACTGGCTGACAGAAGAGGAAAAGCCGGAGTTTGCTGCCCTGCGGGAAATCAATCCGGATATTTATGCCTGGATGGATATTCCGGGAACAGGAATCAGCTTTCCTATTCTGCAGTCCGCCGAGGATGAGTATTACTACCTGAGTCACAACGAATCAAAGGAAGCGGACGATGCGGGCTGCATCTATACAGAATACTTTAACCGAAAAGATTTTTCCGATCCCAATACCGTGATTTACGGAAGGAATGTGGACGGGAGATTTGCACAGCTTCATCAGTATCAGGACAGAGATTTTTTTGATACTTACCGCACTGTCAACATCTACCTGGAAGACCGGGTGTTAAGCTATCAGATTTTTGCTGCCTACAATTATGATGACCGGCATCTGATTAAAATTTATGATTTCTGGGACAAAGATATTTTTTCGTCTTACCTGGAAACGGTCTTTTCCCAGAGGGCCATGGATGCCTATGTAGACAGTTCCATCGGGGTGACGGCAGATGATAAAATCATCACCCTGTCCACGGGAGTGACCGGACAGGATGACAGACGCTATCTGGTACAGGCCGTTCAGGTTTCGCGAAAATGAGAAAAGAACAAAAAAAGCGGCTTCTGGCCGGAATCGGCATCTGCATCGGCCTGCTGTTCCTGTCGGGGATTTTCCTCATCGCCGCGTGGATGATTCTGGATTACCAGGGCGGTTCCCTGCTGTCTGAAAAACTGGAAGCAGTTCCGGAAAGAATGCAGGACTTTACCACAGAAACGCAGGAGGCAGAAAGCCTTCAGGCCGGAGAACTGCGTTATCAGGGAAAAACGTACGCATATAAAAAAGATGTCATGACCTTCCTTTTTATGGGAATTGACAGAAGCGGTGAAATGGAAGCTTCAAAGGACCTTTATGAGGGCGGACAGGCAGATGCCCTGTTCCTGGCCGTAATTGATCCGGAGGAAAAAGCAATTCGTGTCATCGGCATCAACCGGGATACCATGACTCAAATTTCCGTCTATGACCGAAACGGCCTCTACGCCGGAACACAGACCGCTCAGATCGCTCTGGCACACGCCTACGGCGACGGAATGGAGAAAAGCTGTGAAAACACCGTAAACGCAGTCAGCCGGCTTTTCTATGGACTGCCGATTCACGGTTACTGTGCATTGAATATGGAAGCGATCCCTCTCTTAAACGACGCGGCTGGCGGAGTGGACGTCATCATTCCCGAATCCGCTGCAGGAGCGGACATTGAAATTAACGGAGCGCGTTATAAAACCGGATGGAAAACCGGTCAGAAGGTTCACCTGATGGGAAATGACGCCTATGCCTTTATACGATACAGAGATACCAGTCAGCCGCAGAGTGCCGAAGCAAGACTGGAGAGACAAAAAAGCTATCTTCAGGCATTGATCAGACAGACGGGGAACGCAGTCAGAAAGGATCTGACCCTCCCGTTTACCCTGTATCAGGCCATAACGCCTTATATGGTGACCGATATTACCGCACAGGAAGCGGTATACCTCGCTGGAGAAGCAGTTTCCTGCAGCTTCAGTGAGGAAAACATCTACTCTATGGAAGGAGAGGTTCAGATGGGTGAGATTTTTGAGGAGTTCTATCCCGATGAAACGGCCCTCTATAAGCTGATCCTGCAGGTATTTTATGAAGAAGTGCCGGAAGGCACGGACTGACGATGGTATTAACAGTGTGGGAAACCGCCTGTTGATATAAAGAAGCCACACATACCTATTCATTATTCCAGAAAGGGGAAAAGATTGACATGAAAAAGAGAATGGCAATCGTTCTTTCCGCAGTTATGACCCTCGCTATGGGTACGACTGCAATGGCGGCACCCAGCCCGTCCATTACAACCGAAACCGTACAGCAGGTGGTAGTAAGTTCTTCCATCGGAGGAAACGGTCAGGCCGTGAGCCTTTCCGGCCAGCAGACGGCGACTCTGCCCGGAACCACCTTTGTGACCGCAGGCGGTCAGACCATTGATGCATCCGCAGTTGCCGTAGTAAGTGCGCCTTCCACCGCAGAGCAGGCACAGGCAGCAGCAGCCTCTCTGGTGGCAGCTCTTGCCTCCAGCGATATGCGTGTTATGAACTTCACCGGCCAGGGAGCTCTGTCCCTGACGGATGCCAGCGGAAATCTGAATATTGTAAACAATATGACCATCGGCCTGATGACTGCTTCCGGAGAGGCGGTATCCCAGAACGGCTCCATTTCCGCAGCGTTTGTTCTGAGTGATATTCTCGGAGGCGCTGCTCTGAATGAGGGCGAGACTGTTCAGGCTCTGTACCAGAGAGCGGATGGGACCTGGGTGGCAGTACCCGTTGTTATCATTAACGGAACCATCGCGATCGCGCTTCCTGCCTTTGGCGGAGCCGTAAACGTTACCTTCGTTGTGGCGCAGGGAACTCCCTCCACGACCGTCTCCGCTGCAGCGGCAGCATCTCCCAGAACCTGATCCTATCAGTTACGTAACTAACATGGTGTGGTTTCAATGGATGACTGATTCCCGGCATTGCCGGGAGTCAGCATATTCCATAAAAAGGAAATTTGAAAGGAAAACGCCTTGTCAGACCAGGAAATGCTGAGAACGTCATTGATCTTACAGAATTGTCTTGTCCCGGATGCAATTTGCAGCAATCCGGGAATCTACTACAGAAGTTCCGAAGAGTTCCAGACAGACTGCTGCTGCGTAAGACTGAAAGCGGGGCAGGAGCTTGTTTCCAACACCTACATGAACATGCTGGACGTGGGAGCATGGAAAAAATATACCACGGTTCAAAAAATCCATTTTCTTTGCCGAATCGAAGGAAAAGGAACAATAATCCTGATTCATCAGGGGCAGAATAACAGAAAGGAAATCAGGGAGGTCAGATATGGATATGGAGACCGGAAAAGTCCGACGCATCCGGAAATGACAACCCTTCAAATAGAGCTGCCGAAAGAAATCCGCAGAGGAATGCTGTATTTCCTTGTGAAAGCAGAAACGGCAACCTGTCTGCATCAGGCAGCATTTTTTACAGAGGACCGGCCGGATAACAGAGTCAGCTTTTCCCTGGTAATCTGCAGCTACAGGAGAAAGGGCTGGCTGGAAGAAAATTTGAAAAAGATAACCATGGATCCTGCGCTTCAGAAGCTTGCGCGGGAAAACGGTTTTGTTGTGCGCATCGTGGACAACGCCGGAGAGCTTGCCGATTCCTATGGACCGGGAATCAGGGTGTATCCGAATGAAAATACCGGAGGTTCCGGCGGCTTTTCCAGAGGGATGGAAGAATCGGCAAAGGAGAAAGACCGGTATGGAACCTCCCACGTGATTCTGATGGATGACGACGTGAAGCTGCAGACGGAAAGCCTGCACCGCCTGTATGCTCTGTTATCTTATATAAAACCGGAATACAGACAGGAGCCGGTTGCGGGACGTATGTTTCGGCTGGACTACAGAGAAATGCAATATACTGCCGCAGAAATATGGAACGGCGGAGATCTCCGTCATATCGGATTCAATCGGGATATGACGCAGGAGGAGAATCTGTCCGACATGAACGAGAATGAAGGCGCAGAATACGGCGGATGGTGGTTTGCCTGTTATCCGATGGACTTCGTGGAAAAAAACAGGCCGATGCCATTCTTCCTTCATTGTGACGATGTGGAATATGGACTGCGGCATGGGGGAACACCAATTATTCTGAATGGGATACAGGTCTGGCATGAGACCTGTGAATACAGACAGTCGCCGGTGGTTGCTTATTATGATACCAGGAATACACTTTTTGTGAATGAATTTCTGAATGACATCTTTGATTATGACGATGTATTAGACAAATGGAAACAGAAAATCACGGAAGCACATCTGAAGAGGGAGTGGCTGAAGGAGTACTGTCTGATTATGGCGCTCGGAGACTGGATCAAAGGCCTGGACTGGCTGAAAGCGGTTGACAGCGCCATTTTGCATCAAAAATTGGAAAAGGCCAGAACATTTCGTTTGAAAAATGCCATTGCATGGCGATACGTTGCATTGAGGTTTAAAAGATATCGTCGAATAAAGGAGGATAAAAGGACAGATGGCGAAAAAAATTAAAATTTTTGTGTGTTTGCATGATATGTTTTATGTGCCTGAGCATGCATTGCTGGAGCCGATACAGGTCGGGACTGCAATCGCTGATAAACGCATGGAAGGTATGCTGCATGATAATACAGGAGAGAATATTTCAGAAAAAAACAGAATGTATTGTGAGCTGACCGCGCAGTACTGGGCATGGAAAAACAGGCCTGAGCTGGATTATTACGGTTTTTTCCACTACAGAAGATATTTATCATTTAACCCTGTACAGTTAGAGCACTGGGAAAATATCACCTATTTTGATTACTGCGATGAAAATGCTGTTGAGCGGTTAATGCTGAATGAGGAAACCATGAGAAATCTCATTGAGAATTATGACGTCATTTATCCACAGGAAAATCCGGTTGGCGGAGATACCGTTTATGAACATTGGTGCAGACATCTTGTAAAAAAAGATATGGACATACTTGTACAGGTTATTATGGAAAAGTATCCGGATTTCTATGAACTGACAGGAGAAATACTAAATTCAAAAAAAGCCGTTCACTGCAATATGTTTATCATGAAAAGAGAGATTTTTTACAAATATAATGAGTGGCTTTTTGATATATTGGGAGAATGTGAGAAGAGAATAGATTTTTCCGGTTACTCCACAGAAAAGTATAGAACAATCGGACACATGGGTGAACGGCTTTGCGCGATTTACAGCAGATATCTCGAACGGCAGGGGTACAAAATCTGTTATGTGCAAAGAGCTCAGTTCAGAAATAACGAGGTCAGCAAAGAAATAAAAATCAAAGATGCACCGGATCTGGTTCCTCTGGTTCTCAGCTGTAATAACCGGTATGCAAAGTATGCCTCTGTTCTGATGGAATCAATCGTCAGGAATGCGTCTTCAAAATACAAATATCGGATATACATTCTGCATACTGATATAACAGAAGAAAATATGAAAATTCTTGAGGACCAGCTAAAATCTTCAGGAAATTTTGGAATTGATTTTATTCATGTGAAAAGAAGGATGGCCGGTTATCAGGGGCTGTTTGTGGACAGGCATCTGTCAATAGAAACTTATTACAGGTTTCTTATCCTGGAAATATTTCCTAATCTAAGCAAAATATTGTATCTGGATTGTGACACTGTTGTTAATGAGGATATATCGACGCTCTTTTTTACAGACCTGGAGAATTATTCCCTGGGAGCGGTCCGGGACGTAGACATTATCAGTCTGTATGCCAGGGAGAATACGGCAGATCCGGAAGTGCGGAATCATATTGACAATAAGCTGAAATTGAAAAATCATACGGATTATTTTCAGGCGGGAGTATTATTATTCAATCTGAAAAAAATCAGAGAAAAGCATTCCTGTGAAGAAATGTTTCAAACAGCCCTTCAGGAGCAATGGAAATTTCAGGATCAGGATGTTTTAAATAGTCTTTTTAAAAATGATGTGTATTTCCTGCCTTTCAAATGGAATGTACTTTATGAATGTTTCAATCGGGCAGAAAGAGTAGAGAGGTTTACCTCCGGAAGTATGAACCTGGAATATAAAAGGGCGAAAATGGCGCCCGCAATAGTTCACTACGCGGGAACTCCAAAGCCATGGGACGAGATAGGAGCAGATTTGGGAAATTATTTCTGGAAGTATGCAGAAACGAGTCCGTTTTATGAATCTATTCTCCATGAAATGAATATAAAAATGTTCAAAAGAATGAAAGAAGATAAGGAAAACGTTCAGTCAGACGAAGCAGAAGAATTCAAGTATCAGTTTAATGCTACGAGAAATACGGTTGCTGATTTACAGATGCAGGTTAAGGATATTGCGGCGCAAAGGGATGAGCTGCAATGGAGACTGGATGAAACCAGAAAATCCCTTTCCTATAAAATAGCGCTGGCGCTGACGTATATACCCAGAAAACTCGGCAGAAACAACAGGGAGAAATAACTTTATGAACACAGTTCAAATTGTGGCGGCATCCAATAATCTTTATGTCCCCTTTCTGAGCGTCATGCTGCAGTCGGTTATGGACTTTAGCTCACCGGAAAGGAACTATTCCGTCACCGTGCTTCACACGGATATTGAGGAGCAGAACCGGAAAACACTTTTCCAAATGATGAGAAACAATTTCCGTATGGAATTTATTAACGTTTCAAAAAGAATGCAGAATTATACCAGCCTTTTTGTAAGTAATCATATAAAGATAGAAACGTATTTCAGACTGCTTCTCCCGGAACTTATGCCTGAAACGGAAAAGGTTCTGTATATAGACTGTGACGTCATTGCAAATCAGGATGTCGCAGAGCTGTATGACATCAATACGGACGGATACCTTTTGGCGGCAGCCAGGGACGCTGACAGTGCGGCTAACTATAATACGCATCGGGAAGATAAAGATTATATAGACAATGTACTGAAATTAAAAAATCCATATGATTATTTACAGGCCGGAGTCATTGTAATGAATCTGAAAAAATTCAGGTCTGAGTGTAACACAGAACGGCTTTTGAACGTTGCGCTGTCAAGACAGTGGAAATTTCACGACCAGGATACACTGAACTATTTATGTCAGGGAAAAATATTGTTTGTGGATTATGCATGGAATTTTGTTTATGACTATAACGAAAGCGTAAGAAGAAGCGTGGTTTACCTGTCTAATGCGCCGGCCGATATTCTGACCGCATATCTGGAAGCAAAGAAAAATCCCAAAATGATTCATTTTTCGTGGACCGATAAGCCGTGGTTTTCTCCCGGCATTCATTTTGGAGAAAAATGGTGGATGACAGCCAGAAGAACGCCTTATTATTCGCAGATGCTGGTACGGATGGAAGAAGCGCTGGCCAGATATATCCTGTGGACGCAGGAGTAATAAGCTTATTTAAGAGAGGGTATAAAGGTGAGATATTTATTTTTTTCAACGATACCATTCGAACATGAAACGATTCCGGATGAAAAAACGATTGTCAGGAAAAATTTATTCAATAATAACGTTGGAAATACATTTTTTTTTAATGCAGTAGTCCGTTCCTTATTGTGTAAAGAAAATGAGTTAATCAGATATAAACCGGGATTCGATATGGATTCCTGTGATGCCGGCATACTGGTTCATGCCAATTCCATCCGAAACGGGACCGCAGAATGGTTTGAAAATGACTATCAGACAATCAAAAACAGCAAAATTCCATTCGTATTAGTCAGCGTCGGTTCGGACTCTGACTCAAATTTTGAGACGCATTTAGAGGAAAATGTGATCAGAAGCATATACAGATGCTATTCTTTAATATTGGAAAGAGTGCCTTCTATTGGAGTCAGAGGCGATATGACTAAAAAGATTCTTGTGGAACAGGTTGGAATTCCCTCGGACAGGATTGACGTGATAGGATGTCCCTCTTTGCGGTATTTTGGAACCGGGTTCCGCAGGTTTTCCGGGGAGTACAGACATTACTGTAAAGAAATGAAAATTGCAGTCAATTTCACCGGATATCATTATGATAATGATGAGGCGGTATATTTGTATCAACTCTTAAAGGAGCATCCGCATTCCTTTGTTATTTTTACGGATAAAGTGGAAGCGGAGCTGCTGTGGTATGGAACTGCGGTTCCGGTGTACAGGAGACATGACCTGCTTCCCGGCGCTCCTGATCATTTTATAATGAGGGAAAACAGAGCGCGCTTTTCTGCCTGTCAAAATAAAATTATGGATATGTTCAGAACGTTTGATTTTTCGATAGGTTCAAGAATTCATCAGGCAGTTGTGGCTTTATTGTCCGGATGCCCGGCGATATTGATCGCGCATTCTTCAAGAGTGCTTGAAATAGCACAGCATCATAATATCCCTTACATTTTAAGGTCTGAACTGGTTCAGGAACAGCCATCCGTTGAAGCCCTGTATTATCGTGCCTGCCTTGGCATGCGGAGATTTTATGATTCATATGATGAAAAACTGATAGAATATACGGATTTTCTGCAAAAAAATTTTTTAAAGGTGAATCCTGATTTTCTTTTTGCCAGTGCCTTGAAAGCTAAGGAGCGTTATGGTAACATGAAACAATAATAGGGTTATTTTGCGCTCTGGCATGTGGGAAAGAGTGTGATATCCATTCCGGACAGAAATGGATGAAATCTGCACACAACACGCACGGCCTCATGCAGGATAAAGAAACAGGAGGGATTTGCTTATGAAACTGGTTATTACCATGAGCCGGAGGTATGGAACGGGAGCGAGCATCATTGCGAAGGAGCTGTCCGAAAGGCTGGGCATTCCCGTTTATGATAAGGCCTACATTGAGGAACAGCTCAGCGGGCACAAGTATGAGAGCGAGGCGGAGGCGATCCGAAAGCTTGCGCAGCAGCCCTGTATCATATTGGGGCGCTGCGCGTCGGACATCCTGAAAGGAAGGCCGGATGTCTTCAATATTTTCATCCGGGCTGATAAGGAAGACCGGATTCGCAGAATCATGGGAAGAGACAGCCTGAACCATGAAGAGGCAAAGGAACTGGTGGAGCGTACGGACGAAAGGCGTGCAGCTTACTATTATGATCACACGGGGAAGACCTGGGGCGATGTGAATGATTATCATATGATCCTTGATACTTCAGAGCTTGGCGTAGAAAACTGCGCCGAAATTTTAATGCGTTATTTCAGAAAGCTGGAATATATTTAAAAACATAATATCAGGAGGAAATCTTACATGAGCTACACGGCAGACGCAAAAAGATACGAAACAATGGCCTATCATCGCTGCGGGAACAGCGGTCTGAAGCTTCCGGAACTTTCCCTTGGCCTCTGGCACAATTTTGGAGATACTGCGGTTTATGAGAATATGAAACAGCTCATTTTCACCGCATTTGACAACGGAATCACCCATTTTGATCTGGCCAACAATTATGGTCCGGCATATGGAAGTGCGGAAAAAAACTTCGGAAAGATTCTGAAGGAGGAACTGGGAAGCTACCGGGATGAGCTGCTTATCAGCACAAAGGCGGGTTACGATATGTGGGAGGGCCCTTATGGAAACTGGGGAAGCAGAAAATATCTGATCGCCAGTCTGGATCAGAGTCTGAAACGGATGGGGCTCGAGTACGTGGATATTTTCTATCATCACAGAATGGATCCGGAAACTCCCCTGGAGGAAACCATGGGTGCGCTGGATCAGGCGGTAAAGAGCGGAAAGGCGCTCTACGCCGGTCTTTCCAACTATGACGGCCCCACAATGGAAAGGGCCTGCCATATTCTGGACGAGCTGAAGTGTCCCTTCGTGATCAATCAGAACTCCTATAACATCTTCAACCGTACCATTGAAAACAATGGCCTGAAGGATGCGGCGGCCAGAGAGAAGAAGGGCATCATTTCCTTCAGCCCGCTGGCGCAGGGAATGCTGACGGACCGTTATCTGAACGGCATTCCGGAGGACAGCCGGGTTCGGACCGATGGACGTTTTCTGAAAGAAGGAAACCTTACGGAAGAAAAACTGTCCCAGATCCGCGCTCTGAATGACATCGCGGCGCAGCGCGGAGAAAAGCTGTCCCAGATGGCTCTGAAATGGATTCTGCGCGACGGTGTGGTGACCAGTGTGCTGATCGGCGCATCGAAGCCGGAGCAGATTCTGGACAACCTGAAGGTGCTTGAAAGCGCTCCGTTTACAGAGGAAGAGCTGAAGCGGATCGATGAAATTTCGCTGGCGTAAAAATATTGATGGGGGATAAACCGTTGAATTTCAAAAAGATGAAAAACCTTTTCCTCCGGCAGTCCTATCTGGATTCCTGGACGGATTACGAGAGCAGCTTAACAAAGCCCAGCTTTATCAAATGGGATTATCTGGTGCTGACCGCTTCCAACGAAGAGCAGGCGCGCACCTACAGAGAACAGATCGACTACCGGCTGAAACAGGGACGGCTTCCGGCGGGCACCCATTATGCGGTGCTTCCGGATCCGGACGGAAAACGGGTCGGCTCCGGAGGAGCCACCCTGCATGTGCTGAATTACATTGCCGGACAGGAGCGGGCGAAGGGAAAGGTCGGAAGCACCGCTTCTTCCGGTACAAAGCCCTTCCAGGGTCTTCGCATCCTGGTCATTCATTCCGGCGGTGACAGCAAACGGGTCCCCCAGTATTCCGCCTGTGGGAAGCTGTTCTCTCCGGTTCCGAGGGAGCTTCCCAATGGATTCGGTTCCACCCTGTTTGATGAATTCGTGATCGGAATGTCCGGGGTGCCGTCCCGCATCCCTGAAGGAATGCTGGTGCTTTCCGGAGATGTACTTCTTCTGTTCAACCCCCTGCAGATCGATTTTAATGCGCGTGGCGCGGCGGCCATTTCCATGAAGGAAAATGTGGAAACCGGAAAGGAGCATGGCGTATTCCTGAATGACGGGAATGACTATGTGGGGCAGTTCCTGCATAAACAGAGTGAAGAGAGGCTCCGCTCGCTGGGCGCGGTAAATGCCCATGGAAACGTGGATTTGGATACCGGAGCGGTGGTTCTTGGCGTGTCTCTTCTGGAGGCCCTGTATGGGCTGATCAGCACGGACGGAGAGCCGGATGAATCCAAATTTCAGGAATTTGTAAATGAAAAGGCCAGAATCAGCTTTTACGGCGATTTCCTCTATCCGCTTGCAGGACAGTCCACGCTGGAGCAGTACTACAAAGAAGCGGCAGAAGGAGAGATCAACGAAGAGCTTCTTCGCTGCCGCGAAAAAATATGGGATGCGCTTCATCCTTTTTCCATGAAGCTGATCTGCCTGTCTCCTGCGGAATTCATCCATTTCGGAACCACTTCGGAGCTGATGCGGCTGGTAACGCATGACGTGGAGGATTACGAATTCCTGGACTGGAAAAAACAGGTGGTTACCACGGCGCCCGCCGGGGCGGATTATGCCGCCCACAACAGCTACGTCGGAAAACGGGCGAAGATCGGAAAAGGCGCCTATCTGGAAAACAGCTTTATTCTGGATGAATCCTGTGTGGGAAGCGGAAGCGTGATTTCAGGCGTGAAGCTGAAAAATACTGCGGTTCCGGAAGGTGTGGTACTGCATGGACTGAAACTTCTGGACGGAAGATATGTGACCCGCATTTACGGCGTGGAGGACAACCCCAAAGGAACGCTGGAGGGCGCCGGGGGTGCGGGTTTTCTGGGCAGTTCGCTGAAGGATTTCCTTACGGCAAACGGAATCGATACATCAGAACTCTGGACGGAGGGACAGGAGCATTCCCTCTGGAGCGCCCGTCTGTATCCGGCTGCTTCCAGCAT
>ERZ894229.670-NODE-670-length-25018-cov-8.94892_pt1 | contig 25018 bp, 22 predicted proteins | sample MGYA00380295_ERZ894229 | MGnify/ENA primary metagenome ERZ894229 (study PRJEB32331, sample SAMN06328479) | human gut metagenome | biome: human gut microbiome; feature: stool | host: Homo sapiens | collected 2014-09-17 ... | reverse complement strand
ACATAATTCTTTATATATTTTCCCCAATACTTGTATACAGCCTTTAGAAAAACATCTCCAATTGTCCTTTGCCCAAAATAATTCTTCTCGTCTATTTGAATATGTATCTGATTGAAAAGCTCAACCACTCTTGCACTCATTTGGGTCATAAATCACCTCAAAATTATTTAACTAGATTTTCTATTACCTGAAGTAAATAATTACTCTCGCTAGTTTCTTTTACAGCAATAACATAGATTTTACCCTCATCTTCTTGTCTATATAATACGTATTTCTTATTATATTTCTCTACATAAGAAAAATGAACCATTACTTCTGTTTTTTGTATGCATGTAAGTAAACTCTCATTACAGTTTATTAAACGTTTCTTCACATCATCAATGTTATCATTTGTATACAATCTAAGTTTATTCTTTTTTGCAAGTTCGTTAAGAATATTCTTCATTGCCTTATTATTTATCCAACTAAAAGAATGAGAGTAAACCCCGACAAATGTGGCCCCTTGAAAATAATTACACATCAATTGAATATCATCTTTCCCTGTTTCAATTATTTCCCTTCTCTGGAAACAAGATCGGCGTCTGTAAGAAGCCACTTTGCGTAAATAAGACACAACTGTAACTATCGACAAGAGCAGTCCACTCATACTTATAGCAACGTTCATAAGAAATTCTATTCTCATCTTTACGTCATCAATATTAGCATAAATATTCTGCTTTGTAATCGGTTCATTAAGAATATCCCATATATTAATAAAGTTAAAGGCAGGTATAAACACATCTTTATTATTCAAAAGTTGTAGATAAACCAGACAAAAAGATGCTGCCTGAAGCGTAGTAAATACTATGATAGCAATTAATAAAACGTATAAATATACAGAGATATTTTCTATCCATGCATTAACTCTCTCTATGGCTCTTCGTATTACATTTATAACCTTTTTCATAAATATTCGCCTCGTTTATTGATTACAAATCAGCTTATTTAGATTATAATTCTAAAGACTTGTCTAATTCACTGACTAATGTATTAAAGTTCTCTTTACTCAATTCTTGTTGTATATCCGCATAAATATAGTAAAACTCTTCAGAATCATTTTGCTTTTTACTCTTTGCAAAACTTGGGATATCTGTCAAACGTCTTACACGATTTTTAAATTTAATATATGTCTCTTGCTGATCAAGCTCTTTAATTTTAATATTTGATTTTATTACTAATGCATTCTTGATTCCATACTGATCTAATATCATCTGCCTTTTGGTACTGAATCTTCCATACTCATACATATCATATTCTAAAACAGCAGATTTCAATATTTCATATAACGCTGATCGCAAGTCCTCATTCTTTAAATAGGTAGCTTTAAAATCCTCATATTCGACAAAAGACTTCCACAAAGCTTTTCTATGATGTCTGGAAAAATATTCTTTAAATTCCACTTCAATCCAATCCGACTTAAGCTGTCCTCTCATATTATTTTCAATATATACTCTCCTAAATAATGCATTTAAATCATCATCACAACTACGATAAAAAATATAGCCTTTGCCTATAATTTTTTCAAATTGTATATCCTTCTCATACTCGTTTTGAAAATATGTTTTATAGCCAAGAATATAAAGTATATAATCCTCTTCTGCTTTCTCATTTGACGTTTCTTGAAAATATTGACAATTTTCGCAGTTAAAATTAAGCTTGTCCGTTTCGAATGTTTTATTATTTTCAAGACAACATAAATATCGGCCTGAAGCACGTAAAAGTTCATTCTGGAGAAAATTACAGTTGTACAATACTTTGGGGTGTGTATATACCCATCTATACTCAAGATTTCGCGCTTCAATTACACTTTGGATTACACTCAAGCAGTTTTTTTCATATCCCAGAATGTATTCTCTTCTGTTATTGGTTATCTCCTTATTTTCAAAATGGCTCAGAACTCTCTTCCCTGTAATCGTCCCAGAAAAAACACTCCCTTTCATCTGGCACGATTCTCCGCACTGTATACTGCCTTTCCTCAAGCCCTCAAAATAAATTTTATCATCTGATTCCGTACAAACTATAGCCGAAGAAGATACGTTATCTTTATCAATAAAATGTATCTTCTTTTTATATTCCTGTGGAACATCTGATGCATCGATTTTACCCTTCAATTCTTTAATTTTGAAATTTTTTATGATAAATTTACTCCCCTGAAGCCAAACTCCATCAATATTTGACTGCTTGACCACCTTATTCTCAAAAACCTCTATTGGAATGATTGTAAAAGAACTCAGTAATCTCTTATAATCGATACTGAAATTATCTATGCCTGACATATAGGAGTCTCTAACGATATAGTCCAAACCATCTACATCGATAGCCGAAGAATTTAGCATGGCAATTATACAATTCTTTAATGAAGTGCATAAATCTGTTTTTTGATATGTACAGCCAGTGATCATCCGTACTATAAACGAAAAATCTTCATCTTGAAACTTTTGATTTTCACATTCCTTATTTCCTAATAATGCGTTCACAACTTCCGGAATAGAACCTTTATATTCATTCACAACACAATAGGCACTCATTTTTTCATGTGGAGCTCCACATCCTTTAATTTCTATTCCTTTGGTTTTTAAGAAATCCGTCGGAAAGTTTTTATCCAATTTGGAACAAACGGACAATAATTGATAATCTAATTCCAAAATAGTCTTATTGTTTATATTTAGATGTAATTTTTGACAATCCACCTCTGATAATTCAACTTTTCTTAATGTATAAAAATTTTCCAGTGTATGAGAAAACGGTGCATGTGCACAATCATGCAATAAACATGCTAGCGAAAACAATATTTCTTGCTTATTCCACCATTCTTCTGTTGGGGCTCCCTCTTGTTTGCCTAGTTCTATATAAGCATTTTTCCTAAAATCTGAAAACGCCTGCCTTCCAAGCCAATAAACTCCTAAAGAATGAATAAAACGATCATGTCTAGCAGCCGGATATAATGGTCGCATACTCGTTTGTTCGATATATCTTAAACGTTGAAACAGTTCAGTATCAATAATTTTTGATACGATTATATCTGGTATTTCAATATATCCGTGAATTGGATCTCTAAACTTTTTTGTTTTTCCTACATACACCATAATCTCGCCCTTTCAGATTCTGTTCATTTGTGCGAACCGATTTCTTGCATTTTCCAGAGAATGTCGTATTGTATATCCGTATACAGAATTAATTTTTTCTACATCTGCATCTTTTATATCTCCAAGGGCGACCACTTTATCAATTCCCATTATAAAATTTTTATCATTACTGCAAAAATGTTTTACATCATCTTCATCGACTTCAAAAAATACATATTTATATTGATTTCCGTATGTAGCAGCATTAGTAATTTCATCATAAATAATGTTGCAAAATTCTTGTAGCTCACTAAACCTAAGAACTGAATTCGCCCTGTTTTTTCTGGCTAAAAAAGCATTATTAATTACAATGTCCGATTTGACTAATATACACATTATCTTAATCACCTCAAATAAATCATAGCTCTATTTCTCTTCTGTTACTTACATAATACTATTACTATGCTCTTGTCTTTGATATTCCTTTAAGTAAAGACCCTCTTTCTTTCCCTAACCTCTCCCCTTAAAACTTTTCATTATCCTGGCTTATCTTGGTATTTACCTGCTTTTCCTAAAACTCTTCTCAGTTTTATGGTATCTTTTGGTCTTCAAAGACTATAATTTCATCTCTCTCGATGTACTTATAGCCAATCAGAAGTTTTTCCTCACTGTGACTCTAACGACTGTGCTATCAAAACTCCAGTACCATCCAGACCGTCAGGCACATCCCCTGTAACCACTGTAGTACTGTTGTCTCCTTCCACAAGTGCAGGCTTTCTATAACTTCATTCCCTTGGACCTGATACAGTCTTTCACTTTCTCCTATGGCATCAGGAAAAGGCCTGTCCCCCAGAGCACCGTCCAATCTGTCTTTCAGTCCATCCACTTCGGTAGGCCACCCAAACTCCACAAGACACTCTGTATCGACGAATTCAAAGGGAACAGCGTTATATGGAGCTCTAAGCATCCCCGGTGGTATCGTAACAAATATCACTGTACACTGTCCGATGGTGACTCTCATTCCGTCATCAATGTCTTAGCCCAAATTTTCGGCATCTACCTGAACAAGCGTTTCCATCAATTCCCATTAGGACAGCGAAATATTCTTTATGACTCATTCTCTTGAATATGATATAGTCTCTCCTTTACTCCAAGACCTCCGGACAGATTTAGAGTTTCGGTGTCTCTTTGAACAAGTACTATCACTTTTTCATTAAATTAAAAATCAAAATTTCCTCCACACCATCTTATTCACCACACCCGTGTAGCTCTGGATGATCTTCACCACCTTGGTACTCACGTTCTCCTCCACATAATCAGGCACCGGTATGCCATAGTCCCCGTTCCGGTTCATCTCCACCGCTGTGTCCACAGCCTGCAGAAGAGACGTCTCGTCAATGCCGGCCAGAATAAAGCAGGCCTTATCCAGAGCCTCGGGGCGTTCTGTGGAAGTACGGATACATACAGCTGGGAAAGGATGCCCCACGGAGGTGAAGAAGGAGCTCTCCTCCGGCAGAGTCCCGGAGTCTGACACCACCGCAAAGGCGTTCATCTGCAGGTGGTTGTAGTCATGAAAGCCCAGGGGCTCATGGCGCACGACCCGCTCATCCAGCTCAAAGCCCGACTCCTCCAAACGCTTCCTGGATCTGGGGTGGCAAGAGTACAGGATTGGCATGTCATACTTTTCTGCCAGCTTGTTGATAGCTGTGAAGAGGGACAGGAAGTTCTTCTCTGTATCGATGTTCTCCTCCCTGTGGGCGGACAGGAGGATATATTGCCCCGGCTCCATCCCCAGTCTCTTCAGGATGCCAGACTGCTCAATCTCGCGGAGGTTCCTGTGCAGCACCTCCGCCATAGGGCTTCCGGTCACGTACACCCGCTCTTTGGGCAGACCGCACTCATGGAGATATTTCCGGGCGTGCTCTGAGTAGGCCAGGTTCACATCGGAAATGATGTCCACAATCCGCCGATTGGTTTCCTCTGGCAGGCACTCGTCCTTGCACCGGTTGCCCGCCTCCATATGGAAGATCGGAATGTGAAGACGCTTTGCCGCAATGGCGGAAAGGCAGGAATTTGTATCCCCCAGGATCAGCAGGGCATCCGGCCTGATCTGGATCATCAGCTTGTAGGAGGCGCTGATGATGTTCCCCACAGTCTCTCCTAGGTCATCTCCCACAGTGTCCATATAAACTTCCGGGTTCTCCAGCTTCAAATCCCTAAAAAAGACCCCATTCAGGTTATAGTCATAGTTCTGTCCCGTGTGGGCCAGGATGCAGTCAAAGTATTTCCTGCACTTGGTGATCACCGCCCCCAGCCGGATGATCTCCGGACGGGTTCCCACGATGATGAGAAGCTTAAGCTTCCCGTTCTCTTTAAATCGGATATCTGTATAGTCTGTCTTCATCTCTCTCCTCCATGCTCCGGGCCTTGCCGCCCTCATTCTCACGCCGTTTCTTCTCCCGGCTCTTACACCGGCTCTGCGAAGGTGTCCGGGTGCTCCGGGTCAAAGGGCTCGTTAGCCCACATCAGCGTCACCAGGTCCTCCGTGTCTGACAGGTTGATGATGTTGTGGGTGTAGCCGGGGATCATCTCCACTACCGTGATCTCCTCCCCGCTGACCTCATAGTCCACCACGGGGTAGGGGGTTCCATTCTCATCCACTCCGATCTTCCGGAGCTGGATCAGGCCACGTCCGGATACCACCACGAACTTCTCATTCTTAGTATGGTGCCAGTGCTGTCCCTTCGTGATGCCGGGCCTGCTGATATTGACGGACACCTGCCCCCGGTCCGAGGTCCGTAGGATCTCCGTAAAGTTTCCCCGGTCATCCCGATTCATCTTCAGCTTATAGGAAAAGCCATCCGCCGGCAGGTAGGACAGGTAGTTGGCGTACAGCCGCTTCGTAAAGCCGTCGCTCATGTCCGGCACAGACAGGTCACTGCGGCTCTCCTTAAAAGAATAGAGCAGATCCACGATCTCCCCCAAGGTCTTCTTAAAGGTCACAGGGCAGTAGCAGTAGCCCTTCTCATCCCGGTGCTCTTTGCCGTTCAGGGCCAGGAGCATCTCCTCCACCAGGTCGTCTATGTACAAAAGCTCCAGCTCTGTACTCCTGTCATTGACCTGGATAGGTAGGCCGTTAGCAATGTTGTTGCTGAAGGTGGCCACCGCGGAATTGTAGTTGGGGCGGCACCATTTCCCGAACAGGTTGGGTAAGCGGTAGATCAGTACCTTCGCTCCAGTCTCTTCGCTGTATGTCTGAAACAACTCCTCCCCGGCCAGCTTGCTCTTGCCGTACTCACTGCCAGCAAAGCGGCCTGTCAGGCTGGCCTGGATGCTGCTGGAGAGCATGACAGGCGCTTTGTTCCCGTGCTTCTTCAGCGTATCCAATAAAGTGGAGGCAAAACCGAAGTTCCCCTTCATGAAGTCCTCCCGGTTCTTAGGCCGGTTCACCCCCGCCAGGTTGAAGACAAAATCCGCATCCTTACAATAGGTGTCCAGCTCCTCCGGGGTAGAGTCGATATCATAGGTATAGATGGTCAGCTCTGACGGATCCTCCCGGCCTTCTATCCTGTGCACCCGGTCCTTGCCGTCCCGGATACTCTCTAGGGAGGCGGTCAGGTTCCTGCCTACGAAGCCCTTGGCTCCGGTGATCAGTATGTTCATCTTGTTGCCCTCCTCTAATGATTTTCCCACTCCTTTAATTCGTCCTGGATGTACTTCAGGGATAACAGCTTCTCCTTCACCTGCTCCACGTCCAGCAGCTTCGTATTGCTGGAGTTGAATTCGGTCAGGGTGTTCCTCTGCACATCCCCGTCCTTGAAATATTTGTCATAGTTCAGATCCCGCTTGTCACAAGGTACCCGGTAGAAATTGCCCATGTCAATGGCATGGGAGCACTCCTCGTTGGTCAACAGAGTCTCATACATCTTTTCCCCGTGGCGGATCCCAATGACCTTCACCGGGTTGTCCACATGGAACACTTCCTCCACAGCCCGGGCCAGCACCTCGATGGTGCAGGCCGGCGCCTTCTGTACCATGATATCACCACTCGTGGCGTTCTGGAAAGCGAAAACCACCAGTTCCACCGCCTCCTCCAGGCTCATGATAAACCGGGTCATGGTGGGCTCTGTCACGGTCAACTCCTTCCCCTCCTTGATCTGGCTGATGAAAAGAGGGATGACCGAGCCCCGTGAGCACATGACATTGCCATAGCGTGTACAGCAGATGGCTGTCTTCTCCGGGGAAACAGTCCTTGATTTTGCCACGATCACCTTCTCCATCATAGCCTTTGAGGTTCCCATGGCGTTCACCGGGTAGGCAGCCTTGTCGGTGGACAGACAGATAACCTTCTTCACCCCTGCCTCGATAGCCGCGGTCAGTACATTCTCTGTGCCCAGGACATTGGTCTTCACCGCCTCGACAGGGAAGAACTCACAGGAAGGCACCTGCTTCAAAGCTGCCGCATGGAAGATATAGTCCACACCGTGCATGGCATTGCGCACGGACTGGGTATCCCGCACATCCCCGATATAAAATTTCAGCTTGTCACTGTATTCCGGAAATTCCCGCTGATAAAAATGCCGCATATTGTCCTGCTTTAACTCATCGCGGGAAAATATGCGGATCTCCTGGATATCTGTCTTTAAGAACCGGTCCAGAACAGCGTTCCCGAAGGAACCGGTACCGCCGGTAAGCATTAATGTTTTACCTTCAAATATACTACTCATTAATTTGATCTCCTTTTTGTAAAAAAACTTCCATCATACCATTGGCATGGCTAAAAAGGACTTTTCACCTTTTTCTGGTGTTTCTCCTCGAATCTCTGGTGTTTTTTAGTTTCATCAGTCTAGTCACAACCACCACTTCAAGTGGTGGTTTCGATTGGCCCTCATAAGGGCCGGTTACATGCTCTCCCAAAAGAGCGGATATCGCAAGCATTGTTACTGGTCCGCTTATAAAGCGGTACTGTTTGAATCTTCTTTCCTTGATTCTTCTGCCTGCTTTCTTATATATTCCTTTATTGCATCTTCTGTGATATTACCAATTGTTGAAACATAATATCCTCTGCCCCAGAACGCTTTATCCCATTTGCTCTGCATTTCCGGATGGATGTCTGTCTTATATCATTAGCATGCACTTCCCTTTTTTAAGTCCCCCATAAATTTTGAAATACTATACTTGTGCGTAATGGCTATGCTTAAATGTATATGGTCTTCGCATAATGCGCCATCTACAATCTCTACCTCTTTATACCTGTATAATGTAGAAATTATATCTCTTACATTTGCTTTTCAACTTTCCATACAGTACTTTCTCTCTGTATTTCGGAATAAAAACTATATGGTATTGGCATTTCCACCGTAGTCGAGTAGATAAGGGGAATTTCACCCCAAACCTCTCACGGAACCGTACGTGATACTCTCGCATCATACGGCTCTTGTCATCATTTCACTGGCATGTAACCAACTTTCCCATGGTAGAACAGCTCCGGGGTTGACATCGCTATACGGTGCAGCAAATGCTGTGCTTTTGTCAGCGATCTTCTAACTGATTTCCGAGTCCCTTCCAACCATCTTACAAGCTTCAGATTCACATAATTAATTCCTTTACGGAAAGCCTCACTGGGACAATATTTCCCGAAGTAATTATACCAGCCACGAATAATAGGATTTAGTCTTTTTGATAATGCTACTATGTCCGTTGTATTGCTGTTTTGTATCTCCCGCCGTATCTTTTCTCTAAAAACGGTTGCAGATTCCGCACTTACCGCCGGTGTGAACTCCATAAAATACTGTCCATTTCTGCTCTTTGTAAGCCTTGGACGAAAGCAGTATCCCAGAAAAGTAAACGACGTAATCTCACCATCTATCTTCTCATTGTTCCTATGGCAGTAAACAATCTTGCTTTTCTCCGGATGTATTTCCAAACCACACATCCGCATTCTTTTCTTTAGCATATCAAGTACATACTCTGCCTGCTTTTTGGACACACAGTGTATTTCCCCATCATCTGCGTATCTTTCCCATTTGCACATAGGAAACTCTCGGGTTATCCACCTGTCAAAAGCGTAATGCATGTACAGTCCCGATAGCAGAGGACTGATAACTCCACCCTGCGGAGTCCCTTTTTCACGTTCCTTTACCGTTCCATCCGGCATAACTATTGGTGCTTTCAAACATCTTTCAATATACAGATTGACCCATTTTTCTTTCGAGTGATGTTTTACAAACTTCATGAGATACTCATGATTAATGTTGTCAAAGAGTCCAACAATATCAAACTCAATTACCCATTTCATCCTGTAACATCTTTCTCTTGCCATGCCTACTGCATCAAGTGCAGATTTATTCGGTCTGTATCCGTATGAATCTTCATAGAAGATTGGCTCTATATGTGGTTCTAATCTATTTCTTAGTACCATCTGTGCTACGCGATCCTCTATTGTGGGTATACCCAACAGGCGAACTTTTCCATTCCTCTTTGGTATCTCCACACCCCGCACCGGTTTTGGAAAATATGTGCCAGAAGCCATTCTGTTCCAAAGTGTATAGAGTCGTTTCTTCCAGTTCTTTTCAAACATTTCGAAATCCACTCGGTCTACACCTCCGGCACCTTTGTTGGCTTTTACTGCTTTGTACGCACTAAGAACTTCATTTTGCGTAATCTGAAATGATTTCCCCTCTTTCACGATATCCTCCCATTTCTGGTTGTATGTTAAAAGAAGTTACAATGACAGAATCCCTTCGCTCCACTGACATTACATCACCTTCAACACTACTACGAATTCTTCCGCACCTGCCATGCCCATCCTTACTTTCATGCTCGCATATATGTTAGCTTGCATTTTTCATTTAACATTGCATGGCAGGACTCTCCTGTTCCCTTTATGAGCCTGTTGTCGCATTCCTGTAACCTCAACACCGACAGCCACCTATCCAGTAAACAGGTTTCCGATAGGTTTCTCCCGTCATCCACACAAAACAACGGTTTTGACTGCACTTGTTAGTCTTAACGATGCTTCATCAGTTCTTCACTTTCGTTCAGCTCTACGACACGCAACTGACGACTTTTTTTCCCGACTTTTCTTATACGCTCAGCACCCCGACTTTTGCCCGGAGCACCTATAAGTGTTTTGCAATCTCCACCTGCATGGCGATTGCGGAGGGCCCTCCTCCATCTCACAAAGAGCATTGCCTTTACTTTATAGAAAGTAGTGGCATTCAGGACACACCATGTGATAAACTCTTAATGTCCATTTGGGACCGCCTACTATACTAATTGGCTTGCGACACTATTCTCATTTTAGCATAAGAGGTTTTTTATTTGAAAGAACCTAATCAAGTACATAGTTCCTACTTTTTCTAGTAAAATATTACTAGAAATTTGCATTACATATTAAGTTTATTATTCTCCCTAAAAATAAGATTCCATCCAAGCACGCCTGACAAAATTAATATTTTTAATAAATATGCTCCGCACTCCACTATTGCAGCTGCCATAATTCCATATTTAGGGATGAAAGCGAAACTCAAAACAGCTAAAAATCCAACACATACAGCTGCTGTTACTAATTGGTTATTATTATACTGAGCCGCGGTACATGCTGTCCCCAAAACGCGAGAAATAAAATTTAAACTCATTGCAATAATTAATACTAACACAACCCTCTTATATTTAATAAATACTCGGGAATAAAGTAATGTTAATATAGGTTCGCCCCATATTGCGAATAAAGCAATAAAAGAAATACATACTATACAAACTGCCAGAATTTCCTTAATCACAACTATAAAAAAATTTCTATATCGCTCCTTTTTTAGTAAAACAGCTAATTCTGTTGCATATCCGGTAGTGATAGCCGTGACGACAAGTCCGCCTGTAAGCGAAACATAGGTTATTGCCGAAAAAACTCCTAACTCTGAATTCCCATAATTAGCTTCCAAAACAAGTTTTGGAATTGAATCATATAAAGTATTGATTGTTTGAACGATAGCAAGAGGTAAGCATAAATGTATAATAGCTTTAAAATCAGTTTTAGATATCCTATGTTTCCAAACTTCTTTTCCTCCTACATTTTTCAAATCATAAGTAATAAATACTATAAAATATGGTAATGCGTATAATATCATAGATATATGTATATCGTGAGAAAAAAGTGCTCCTATCAAAAATAATACAAAAGAGCCTATATGTATTACCGTGATTGAAATCGTATATTTTAATGTCATGCCATTACGGATTAGATATCCATACGCACCGTCACTAAGCATATTAACCAACTTAAATGAAAGTATTAGTAGCTGAAGTGAATACACACCTATTAAAAAAGGCTCATCCTTTATACCAAAGATAACACAACAAATAATCCCCGCAAAAAGTAGCGCAATTTTTTTAATAGCAAATGCATTTTTTATATCAAACAAACCATTAACATCTGTCACTTGCATTGATCGTAAAGACATATTTGCAAAAGTAACGATTGGTGTAATGATTGCTGCCGCTCCAGAATATATTCCTACTATTGCGACATCAAACATTTTTGTCATTGTGCAAATAAATAACCATTGAAATAAACTTGAACATCCTCCCGCTATTAATAGTAATAAAACTTTTTGATTATTTTTAATTATCTTTTTCAATTTATACATTTTGATATACCTTCTATATTCTGTAAAAGGTCTTTCATTTTAATACTATAAAATTAATCAACCATGTTATGTTATATTCTATTCATCAATAAAACTCCTAATATAGTCAATCCATCTAATAATAATCGTATCAGAATTATGCATTTCTCTTTTTTTTGTTGCCTCACTTGAAAACTGTTTTGCTAAAGATACATCCAAAAGAATCTTTTTCATGGCATCTGCCATCTCAATTTCATCTCCTATAGAAACCAAAAACCCGTTTTCACCACTCCTAATCAAATCTGCCGGCCCGCCACATGGGCAATTTGTAGAAATTGAGGGAATTCCCAAAACCATTGCTTCCAGTAATGCATTTGGATAGCCTTCGTATAATGAAGAAAGCACAAAAAGTTTCGCTCTCCTTATATGTTCAAGAACATTATCTGATCTTCCGCATAGGATAATTTTTCCTTCCATATTATTGTCAGAAATAAGTTTCTGTAATTTGTTTTCTAGTTTTCCCTCGCCCCAAATTTTTAATAAAAAGCCCGGAAACTCTTTTTGTATTTTGATAAATGCACGGATTAACGTCTTATGATCCTTTGCTTCCACTAATCGTCCGACAGCAACAATAGTATTTTCTCGTTCGCTCCAGTCTACAACTTTTGGAAATGTAGATAAGTCAACAAAATTAGGAATAACAACGCTATTCTTGACTATATCTCGAAAATACAATTGCGCTTCCTGAGTCTGAAAAACAGCTCCTGTTGCGAAGCGATATAGGAAATTCCGAAATAACCTCATGCTTTTAGGAAAACGATTCGGATCTTGTCTTTCACAAACTATGGTTTTTGTCCCTAGAAGTTTAGACATAATACAAGATATAATCCCACCTTGAATTGTATATCCAATAACTATATCTGGAGTTTCTTTCATTAATATTTTCTTTAGTCGCTGAATTCGTTTATAATTCTTTACAATTATATTTCCAGATGAAATGTTTTCATCAATCTTTACATATTTCACTCGTTTTGATAAATCATATTTTGGCTCCATTCTTGACATTACACAAAGCGTAACGTTATATTCCGCATCAGCTAATGCATTTGACAACAGAACAGCTGTCTTTTCAGCCCCACCTCCGCCACTTACAGAGGGGGCGATAATTGTTATTTTACTCATATACATAATTTCCTTAATTTCTAAAACTTTTTCTCTCCTCAAATTGTAAATCTATCTTCGAATTTTTAAACTTTTAATCCTATGTGTATTATATTACTATTTTTTCTCGAAACTATTTTTCATAAGTATTCACTCCATTTTTCTATATGAACCTGCCTACTTCTTTGCTCGAACACATTATCACTTAAGTTAAAATATTATCTATATAAAAGTTTAATAATCTTTAAATTTAGCTTCTCTTATAGCCCCAAAATCCCGTAAAAGTAAGTAATATGTAATACGCTCAAAAAGAAAAAGGACAATGAACACCTTGAAATAAACAAGTGAATATCCAAAAGAGTTTCTTACTAAAATTAGCAGCCATAACATAAAAAAACCATACCAAATAAGTTTATTTAAATTATCAATTTTTCCTTCATATTTTCCCATTATTTTTCCTAGCAATATAAATATTACTATTACCCCTATAACAGAAAAGTTAAAAAAAACTTCTGCACTAATCGAAAAGCCTAGGCTAGGTACACGATCCAATATATAATATCTAGAAGTTTCATAATATGTAACAATTGAAGGGAAAATTCTTCTTAGAATGGATGCCAGAAATCCCAAAAAGAATGTTGCTCCTAATGCATAGTCTTCTCCTCTTTCTAACCAAGAAAACATATTCGACACAGCATGAAGTTGAGCTCCTAATTCAAACAGCGATTCTCCAATACTGTTGCGAATGTTTATAAACATATCAGAAAAAGTCACATTGCCACCATTACGCAAATGGATAATAACTGGACCCGCCATAAAGACGACAACAAATATAATCACAAAAAGTATCCTAGGAATTCGTTTATATCTAAGGTAATAAATGCCTAATCCTATCAATAATGGGAAAAGGACATCATTTCTATTTCCGCTCATAAGCATTATCGCTGCCGGAAAAAGATAAATTAAAAAGCAAGAAAATATTTGCTTTCGGTTTCCACTAGCACAAATAAAAACAGACGAAATCCAAAAACAAATCTGGGAATAGTTACGCAAAACGGTTCCTGACCACGCTTTATAGGCAGCATAATCACCAATAACAATTTGACCAGTAATAAAACTAAATACCATATAGCATGCGAAAAAACATAGACTTATCAATCCTAATAAAAAGAATATTTTTTTATGATACAAATCCCCTATCTTTTCTTCGATCTCAATCGGCTTATCTTGTGTCCCAAAAAGAATTATACCAATTAAAATGCATGATACTGACAATAAGATAAGTGAAATATAGTTATCCATATACTTCCCGCTAAAATATAATGATCTATTTAATTGTTCCGCAACATATTCTGGTACAAACAAATTTGCAAAGGGAATGCCTGTGCCCTGAATGAAAATATAGTATACTATCATCATTCCTGCCGTAAAAGGTTTTATTTTCGTCGCATAATATATTGTGAAAGCAAAAAAAATAGTATATATATATGCAATATAGAAAATATTTATTCTTGTTATGTCAATAGCGTCCACTAATATTAAAACAAAAAATGTAGATAATAGTATATGACATATAAGCCATTTCGTATCTTTCCTATTTATTCTTAATTTCATGTTCTCTTATTCCTGCTTAATTTTTTATCTAACGCTTAATATGTTGTGTAGAGGAAAACATTTCAATATATAATTTCTTAATTTTACCCATATTAAATTTTGCTTTTACATAATTAACCGCCGAATTAGACATGTTTTCATATTCATCGTTTTCCATATGGAATACTTTTTCAATAGAATGAGCATATCTTTTTTTATCCTCTAATGGATATGCCCACCCAGCACCAAACTCTTCTAAATCTATCCATGGAGTTTGATCACTAATCAATACTGGTGTGCCTTCCTGTAATGCCTCAATAATTGAGTGTCCATAATTTTCACTAAATGTAGGAAATAGATATAAATCACTTTTCCTCATAATATCCGAAACTTTATCATGTGAAATTGCACCTCGATAATTAACAGTTACATTCTTAGGAAGATTACCAATTACATCTTGACATTTCTCCCAATATTCCGGGACTTCTTTCGGTCCATAAATCTCAAAACGAACAGGTATATTCACATATTTCAATATTTGTAATGCTCCAATTAAATTTTTCTTTCTTTGAATTCTCGCCAAAAAAATTATCGACAGATAGTCTTTTGATTGTTTTATATGTGGCTTTAAGGACCCCATACTCGGAACATTAGGTAACAGAAATACTGGCTTCCCATTTTTTAGTAAATATTGTTCTATCTGTTTTTTTTCATCTTCTGCTGTTGCTTCAAAATATATATTATTTTTTTTAAAATACTTACTTAGATACCAAATATATGGTATTTTTTTATATTTTCTACGAAAAGAATTTTTGCAAATTTCACCTCTAGGTGCAAGGATAAGTGCTATATTTCTTTTGCACGCTATTTTTAACAATGGAACTGTAAAGCGATAATAGAACAAACTATTTACATATATACAGTCTGGTTTAATTTCGCTTATAATTTTATCAAGGCACTTTTTATTAATTTCTTCCTCTGACAAGTATAAAACAGAATAGCCTTCATATTTATTCCATCCTTCCTTAATCCCGACAAGTCGATCCTGTATTCCAAATTCATGATTAACCGTTACGATAAAAATATCTATTTTATCACAAAGCATATTACACATATTTCTTATACTAACTGCAGGCCCTCCATATTTTTGTGCAGGGAAAAAGCCTGAAACTGATATTAATATTCGCATTAATAGTCCTCCTAATAAAATTTGCATAAAATCATCTTAGTATTTACATTTTGCGCAAATACTATTTTTATAACCTTTTTATCTGTGGAAACTCAGGCTTTCAAAGAACCCTCTGTTTGCTCTTGGTGAATCCAAGAAAGAAAACTAGGATTCTCAACAGAAATCCCTGTGTCGTTGCGCATATAAAAATAATCTGCCTTTCCTCCGTGATGACTACATGCACCTTCTAAAAGAGCCTTGTCTTTTCTAAACACGATCGTTATGGTCTTAACTTGAGAGCTAATACAAAAAATTCCACTAAAAAAGGCTCTGAAAGCCTCTCTTACTCTTCATTAATGATTTATACAGTTATTAATATTCTTTGCTTCTGTCTTATTTCGCAGGTATCTCTTATTATATCTGTTTGTTATACTTTTTAGTATCCATTCAAAATCGCATCTTTCATTATTAACTTGGTTGTTCCACACAACTTACTGATAATTTTTCTTATCAATCAAATTAACATATGTCTTGTATATACTTTTAGTCTTTCATAATATTAATAATTATATTATAGCTTTTTTCAGCAGTATAATTTTCCTCTAAATATTTTCGACTTCTCTTTTTGTATGCGTTTAAATCGGATCCCATACACCTACAAACAGCATAATAAAATGAATTGGGATCATTACTGAAAGACCCCCACCCAAATTTCCCCTCTTCGATTACCCTATTCAAGTCTGAAACTTTAGATGTACAGGAAATAATTGGAAGGCCTAATTCCATATAGGATAATATTCTAGATGGAAAACTAGGTGTATTGGAATTATATCGTAAAAAAACCAACCCCACATCGCAAGCAGCCAACACCCGCTTATATTCATCTTTAGGAATCCACGGCGAATAAGTTACATTCTCTGGTTGTTCTGTTTCAATGTATTCAGTAATCAATGTAGCCTCCATGCCCCTTCCTACTATTAAAAAATGGCAGTCGAGCTTTTTGCATTTTTTTAAACATTTAACAACATTCTTAATGTCCTGACCAGGGCCTAAAGTTCCACCATATACAAAGCATAATTTATTTTCTGGAATGTGATACTTTTTTCTAATCTGTTGTTTTTCTTCCAAAGAAATGTTATTTTTTTTAGGTTTAATACTATTAGGATTGATGTGTACCTTCTCCGGTGGTAGATCAAGATTATTTTTTAGTACATATTCAACATTTGCTAATGACATACATCCAATATAATCACTTATGCGATATAGACACTTTTCATGTTTACGGAAAAAAATGTGGACTATCATCTGTGTAATAATGCCACCTGGCAAACGTACCTTAAAAATATTTCCAGGCCAGATATCTTTTAAAAGAAGATATATCTTTGCTTGATATTTTTTCTTTACATACTTGATAACAATGTCGTTTGTAACCGGTGGCGTGGCAACAATAAATAAATCAATCTGTTTATCACCAATCTCTTTTTCTATGCAATGAATAATTTGTTTACTAAACTTGAACAGAGCAGTCCCTTTTTCAAAAACAGGTGTATTAGTGATATTACCGACGCAAGGCTTAATTATTTGATATCCTATATGATTATTAATAATGAGCTTTCGTCTATTTCTGTATTCTATGGGACTAATGGCATATACAAAATGTCCATTTTTTACGAATTCCATGAGCACATCAGTATAAATATTGGACTGTTCTAAACAATCATAATCTAGTAATGATAAAAATAGAACATTCATTCAGATAACCAACTTTCTTTAATTCTATAAATCGAGTAAGGCGCTTTTTTATTCTTTGACACTTTTACATCTGCTTTAATTGCAGTAACAATAGCATCTCCATAATATTGAAAACCTATTTTCTCACATGTTCTTATGCTTGCAATATTATCTTTTTTAATATAAGCATAGGCATACTTAAAATCAATAATTTCATTTTTTAAAATTATTTCAATTAACTTCGCAGCTAATCCATGCCCCTGATATTCAGGTATAATAACATAAGGTCCGATTACTATATCCATTTTCCCTGTGTATTCAAACCGCGGACTCTTCCCGCTTTGAACAGTACAGTATCCAATTGTAGTGTTCTCACTAATCAAAGAGTATATTCTATATCCATGTGGTAATGCGAGAAGAAAACGAATAATACGACGCATTGTTATTTTTTCCGGATAATAAGGTCCAAACAGATTAAGTAGACTTGGCCTAAACTTTACAATTCGATAATTTTCAAAACCTTTTAATTCTTTTATTCTTCTCATATACTATCTCTTTTCTATCTGCTTCTCTTTTTCATCTCTGACCTAAATTTTAGTACTGATTGTAGCGAAAATGTAACAAAGGGCCAAGGATCCGAGATTGTAAAGATTTGATCATGAGTATGTTTATTATTGAACCAACTAGGTTCGGTAGTAAATCTATTGGGCGATTTCAAAAACCAAAGTAAATCTGTATGAATACATCTCATCCTCACATCCTTAAATGCAGGCATTTGTTTTGTCACATTCTTTCCTAAAGCTAGCTCAACCATACTCTTTGCAATGTTTACACCAAATAGCTGGCTAATTTTTACACAGGCCGATGTCCTTCCATTTATTTCCATCACTTTAACCACTCCTGAGGAAGGATCTTGAATTAATTCGATTTCACAACATCCTCTCCAATGAATAGCTTTTAACAGCTGCGTACACTGTTCAATAAGATCGGGTCTATCTATAGTTCTGCAAAAGCAGCTCGAACCACCATCTACAGGAAACCATCTGCATTTTTGTGTAGGTACAATATATGCAATTTCATCTTTCTGATCCATAAATGCATGGACATTATACTGTTCTCCATTCTGATCAACATATTCTTGGATAACAAATTCATTAAAATTAATCTCACCCAATGTTAAAAGTCTGGCAAACTCTTTTTCAGACTTTATACAATGAAATCCTACTGAACCAAATCCGCTCCTAGGCTTTGCAACAATTGGATATCCTCCTACCCTGTTTAAAAAACTATCCATGCTTTCCGAAGACATTTTCGTTCTTGTACAAGATATTCCAATTCTTTGGCATATTTCCATTGTCTGTTGCTTATCAAATGCCTTCATAAAAGTTTCATAACTCGGAATAAAAGACCTGATATATGCAGAATATTCCAACCAATTTCTTGCTAAAAATTCTGTCATTCTATCTCCAAGTGGAATAATTACATCATACTTGCCTGATTTAATTTCTTTATCGACTATCGTTTTTATTTTTTCTAAATTATGTCCAATTCCTTTATATAGAAGTTTATTTTTTGCATACTTTGATGCATACCCAATATCTAATTTTGAAAAATTAAGTGTAGTAATATGGCACCTAAGATCATATAGTCCACTAAGCACTGGCAGAATTTGTCTTCCTGCTCCATCTAGAACTAATATGCGAAGCCCAGATATCTTCATATTTTCCTCCAGACTATTTACTTTTATCTTTTATAAAATCATACTCCCATTGTTGTGGAAGCTTTTTCCTCTTTGTAAACACAGCAATTATCGTAACAATAGTCCTCCATATAAGTGAAATATCATAACACAAACTTTCCTTCTCTACATATAGCATTTCCATTCTAAGCTTGTAAGGTAGCACTTCTTTTATATATAAATCGTTGTCTAAATATGCATCGCCGACTGTATAATCGAATAAACTAGCAGCGCTCGTCAAACCAGGTCGTACTGTAAGTATTTTTTGATATTTACCACAGTATATTGAGTCAACTGTCTCGTAAGGCATTGGTCTTGGTCCAACAATACTCATATCACCTTTAATTACGTTAATTAATTGTGGCAATTCATCGATTTTAAGTCGACGAATGATCTTACCTACTTTAAATAGCCTATCTGTGTCTGCAATAAACATTCCTTTGTCAGTATTAGTTACATGCATAGAACGAAACTTATAAAAATGGAAAGGTTTATGTCCTTTTGTCGTCCTATCAGAATGATAAAAGATAGGCCCTGGGCTTGATACTTTGATCGCAACTGCAGTAAACAGGAAAAGCGGAGATAAAACCACCAAAGCAAATGAGCACAATATAATATCAAAGAAACGTTTTACAATATTCTCATAGAAAGAATTATTAACCTTCATTATTTCCTACTTCACTTCTCTAATCAAACTAAATGCTTCGGCAGCTACGACATTCACAATAGAACCTCTGTATTTTGCCAAAGCATCTATCGCACCAATGGATCTCGCCGCTGGAAATGCACCTAACTGCGATTCGAAAATACTCATTGCCTTCATCTTTGTCTCTAGAAAGTCACTAATATCCTCATAAACAGTTGGGATAAATTCATTTACAAAATTTGGAATATTCCATCCTGTCTCTGAAAGTGTTTCATATGCATAAACTCTTTTGGGATAATAATCTCCACGTGGTCTAACAGCTACCATCGCCGCATCAACCACAATCTGATGATCAAGTTGCATATCTCCTCTATGTGGTATGTAAATCTCCTCGGGCTTTATTTTTTTTACTATTTCTGATATTTGCCCATTAAGTTCATATCTTGGAACTGTTTCAAGCATTACTGCAGGAAAATCTAAAAAAAATGTATCCTTAACACCGAGTTTTGCATCAGCTTCTCTACATTCCTTTCTTCCCTGTTCTATGAATTCTTTTTTAAACATAGATTCCTGACCCTTGGTGACAATACATACGTAAACTTCATTACCTGCTTTTACTCGTTTTGCAATCGTCCCTCCAACTCCAATAACCTCGTCATCAGGATGTGGGGCTATCACTAATATTTTCATACTATTACTTCCTTTATTCCACAAATGCATATTGTCCATTTTACGTGATGATTTTTACACATTGTTATCTAACTTCTAAAAATATATAGTTCGATATCATCTCTCCTATATTTAGCATTATAGCATCTTTGGACTTTTCCCCATTTTCTCTCTTCTTGCTGGTATTCCTATATAAGTTCCTGCCTTACATATATCTTTTACAACTACAGCCCCCGCTCCAATCATGCACTCTTCACAGATCGTTACATCATTCTTAACGGTCGCTCCAATTCCGATCCAAGTCCCTTTTCCTATATGGACTGTTCCAGCAAGCTTTGCTCCTACTGAAACATGCACGAAATCTTCTATCTTGTTATCATGCTCTACTACAGCCCCTGTGTTGATAATACAGTGATTGCCAATCTTTGCCCCTGCGTTGATAACTGCCTCAGCCATAACAACAGTTCCTTCTCCAATAAATGTATCTAATGGAGAAATAATTGCCCTTGGATGTATTGCCGTATACCAGGAAACATCAGCGAGTTTTTCAACAATTTTTTTCCTAATTTTTGCATTGCCTATCGCTACAACAAACTCTACATCTGGATAATCCCCAAAACAATCTACTGTCCCCAAAACCGGAAATCCAATAAATGAGACTCCTAATTCTAGATTATCATCAAGAAATCCATATATATGATCACCTGACTGCAAGACTGTATCGGCCACTACTTTTCCATGACCACTAGCACCAATGATAATAACCTGCTTATTCATATTACTGTCTCCCACCTTTTTATTCTGAAGTTTCTCTAAATTAATCCATCGTTACTGAAGAATAGAACTGTTTGAAGGTTGATTTTCCAACTTTCTACAATGGTCTAAGTCCTGCTACAACATGTTCTTTTCAAGATATAAAACTCCTGCATTTCAACCAGACTGGTGGAACGGAGCAGTTTCCCGAATTTAGTCAGTCTCACATCATCAGGTAAGAGATTTCCTTCTTCATCTTTCTCATCTGTCATTGTCCGGAATTTATACTGTGTAAACACCTTGCCATTTAATCCAGTTCGCTCCTGCTTAAAAATCACAAGTGCCCCAGTTTCAATCTCACCAGAAGAGCCGTGACCGCCATGACCGGAGACAGTATAATAACCGCTGCTAATGCATAGCAGAAATCCTGGGGCCTTTTAATATATCTCTCATAAAGCCCTTGTTTATGCGACTATATTTTGACTTGCTGCTCCGAAGTCTTCTCCTCTCTTGACTTCCTGTATCTTCCTATAAAGTAAAAACAGCAGTTCCGCTCACTATGGTAAAATACTGCTGCCAACAGAAGCTTTTTTCCTCTCTTCATATCCTACTGAAAACATCCCTTCACAATCTCAATAACCTTCTCCTGTTCCTTCGCCGTCATCTTGTTATCACTCGGCAGGCAAAGCCCTCTCTGGAAGATATCCATCCCTACATCCAGCGGCTTTCCGTCTTTTCCAAGTGCTCCGCCTCTTATGTATGCATTGGTCTTGGCCCTTCCATTTCCTTCCCTTGTCACAAAGGTATTCATCCTGTATATCGGCTGCATATGCATCGGCTTCCAGATCGGTCTTCCCTCTGCGTTATAGTTCGCCAGCATCTCCAGAATCTCTGTGGGACAAGATTTCCCTGGCTCTGTAATATACAAAGCCTCTTGCTCGCCTCTCACCTGCCGGCACATGGCCTCCGTGTGGATGAGCATGCAGGACAGCCAGAAGTTTGGTTCGCTGTTCTTGTCATCATATGGGTTCATGGTTACTGGCAGATCTTTAAAGCCTTCTCTGTATCTCTCATAGATAGCCTTTTTCTGGGCAATGTGTTCCTCCAGATAGGGGAACTGTCCCCGCACAACCCCGGCAATCACATTGCTCATCCGGTAGTTGTAGCCCAGCTCCTCGTGCTGATACCAGGGGGCACTCTCCCTGGACTGGGTGGACCACTTACGGACTTTGTTGGCCGCTTCCTCATCATCTGTCAGCAGCATGCCGCCGGAGGAACCGGTGATGATCTTATTTCCATTAAAGGAAATGCAGTTGTATGTTCCAAAGGTTCCCGTCTGCCTTCCTTTATATGTAGCTCCCAGGGACTCCGCGGCGTCCTCGATGATGATCACCTCATGCCGGTCACAGATTGCTTTCAGCTCATCGATCTTTCCGGGTGTCCCATAGAGGTGGGCCATGACCACCACCTTCACTTTCGGGTACATTTCAAAGGCTTTCTCGAGAGCCACTGGATCCATGTTCCAGGTGTCGTATTCCGTATCAATAAATACGGGAACTCCTCCCTCGTAGACTACCGGGTTGACCGTGGCGTCAAAGGTCATGTCTGAGCAGAACACCTTATCTCCAGGCTTGACTCCTGCCAGCTTTACCGCCATATGTAAGGCAGCTGTCCCTGCTGAGAGAGCTACTGCGTATCCGCAGCCCACTTTCTCACAGGCCAGTCGCTCTGCTTCATTGATACTTTCTCCTACTGTGGACATCCAGTTTGTCCTGTAGGCTTCTGTTATATATTCCAGCTCCGGCCCGTGCATCGTGGGGCTGGATAGCCAGATCTTCTTTTCAAATGGCTGAATTTCTGTTATTTCTCTTTCTGCTAACATCTGCTTCTTCCTTATTTCTCCACAAAAATAAGAGCCTCTACAAGGCTCTCATTTCAAACCTCTCTTTTTGATTTTCTTCTATCTCTTCCCCACAACTTCCAGCCCTACCTGCATCTCTACGATTCTTCCGAACATTTCAATCTCCAGCCAGGCCTTCCGCTTGTGGCGGTCTATTTTCCTGATCAGTCCTTCGTTTCCTTTCAGCGGGCCGCTGGTCACCACTACTCTATCATTCTCAATGATTCCCTCTGACATCTCGACAGTCTGTTCTTCGCCGCCAAGTCTCAGTAAGAAATTCACTTCCTCATCCGTCAGCGGGACGATTGTCTCTCCTGTCCCCAGCAGCTTTGTCAGTCCGATGATCCGCTTCAGTTCAAAGAAAAGTTTCTCTTTCTCATCACTGATTAAGAACACATATCCCGGGAACAGTACCTTTAATTCTGTATGCCATTCTCCCTGATACTTCCGTTCCTGCTCATACTTTGGAATAAAACTTTTTTCTAATATGCTTTTATCGATGATAGTTTCACATTGTCTCTGAATCTCCTCTTCTGTACCGGTTCTGACCTGGATCACGTACCACATAGCTGCCCTTTCTGCTTTGCCTGCTTGGAACATTTATGCTCATACGGCACCACGAAATTGCTTCGCACTTCGTAGTGCTGCAAAAGGGTATGCTTCGCCATTCCGGCCTGCTGCAGCTTAACTTTTACGGCAGCTGCACGCCCGAATCTTTCGCACACCCTGTTACACTTATGCGTTTCCAACGCGGCAAAGCGACGATTGAAAACATCAAAAGTTTTTTATAATCTATTCAGCCATATATCTGCTGCGAATTCGAGCTGTCTGACTGAATAGTTCTACATCAACTACCAAAATCCGGATGATACGTTGGCACGATTTCTGCCACGATCTCCTTGATCTTGCCGGACTCATTTCTACTTTCTCTGTCCAGCAGTTCCAGTTTTTCCCTAAAATCTTCATCGTCCATCTCAATAGGTTTTCCGATGAAGATCAGCTCATTGTCTGTCTCCTGCATCCCCTCTTCGTCCATCAGAAGCTCTTCATACAGCTTCTCCCCGGGCCGAAGCCCGGTATAGACGATGGGGATGTCTACGTCCGGCGTGTACCCGGACAGCCGGATCAGGTTCCTGGCCATATCGTCGATCTTGACCGGCTCTCCCATGTCCAGCACGAAGATTTCTCCGCCTTTGGCATAGTAGGAGGCCTGCAGTACCAGAGACACCGCCTCCGGAATGGTCATAAAGTAGCGGATAATATTCTTATCCGTCACCGTCACCGGGCCGCCCTCAGCGATCTGCTTCTTAAAAAGCGGAATTACACTGCCGTTGCTGCCCAGCACGTTTCCGAACCGGACCGCCACGAAATCTGTCCCCTGCGACTGCCGGTTCATCATCTGTACCACCATTTCACACAGCCGTTTAGAGGCCCCCATGATGTTGGTGGGATTCACCGCCTTGTCTGTAGAGATCAGTACAAACTTTTTCACCCCATATTTTGCAGCGGACCGGGCCACTTTATACGTGCCCTCTACATTGTTCTTGATGGCCTCATTGGGGCTGTCTTCCATCAGCGGCACATGCTTGTGGGCTGCCGCATGGTAGATGACATCCGGCCGGTACTTCTCGATAATGCTGTTAACCCGGTTGGTGTTCCTTACAGAACCGATCAGCGTTTCCAGGTGAAGTCCCGGATATTTTTTCCTTAATTCCTGCTGGATCGCATAGGCATTATTTTCGTATATATCGAAAATGATCAGTATCCGCGGGCCTGCACCGGCAATCTGACGACACAGCTCGCTTCCGATAGAACCTCCGCCGCCGGTCACCATGACCACCTTATCCTTCAGCACATCAAATATTTCTTGATTGTTGACCTTCACCTGGGCCCGTCCCAGAAGGTCGGTGATCTCCACATCCCGAAGC
>ERZ894229.666-NODE-666-length-25120-cov-10.7987_pt1 | contig 25120 bp, 20 predicted proteins | sample MGYA00380295_ERZ894229 | MGnify/ENA primary metagenome ERZ894229 (study PRJEB32331, sample SAMN06328479) | human gut metagenome | biome: human gut microbiome; feature: stool | host: Homo sapiens | collected 2014-09-17 ... | reverse complement strand
ATGAGAACTTCCAGCGACTGATGACGGATATTGAGATTTTCGTTGATCGGATCGCCGATATGCGAATTGCCCAGATGAATCTGGTGCTGGAGGCCACCCGACAGGAAGTGATCCGCAGCCATGCGCCGGGGGAGAACGACCTTTATGTCCGCACGCTGGAGCTTGGTCAGGTACAGGAAAGTGACTTTTTTAGCCACACGATCCATGATGATCTGGACAGCATCGTCCAGGATATTCGACAGTCCCATGTCACCGACCGCACCACCGCCGATCCGCAGCCGACTTTTACAGAGGTCAAGGCAAAGTTTGACCGCGCCATGCAGCTGGGCAGTAATGAGGAACGGGTAATCCATGAATTCTGCGATCAGATGCAGATTCCCTTTGGCAAGATTGCATCCGAGGATTTCTCGGCGTTTATGCGGATACTGAGTTTGTCCAAGCTGCTGAAGAATCCCAACAATATGAGAGGGAAGGCTCGGACACAGTCACACCATGGTGCCAAAAAGAGAAAGCGTAAGTAGCTTAAAGACCGATGCCCCAAAGCAAGCATCGGTCTTTTGCATTATGGAATAGGTTTTAATCCAAGTTCTTTTAAAAACTCATTATGCACAGCTTTTGCTTGGCTAATGTCACTTTCAATTTTTTCAAGCTCCTGCCGTACTTCCTCCAGATCAATAATCTCTTCTTCAGGTGCAGTGCTGACATATCGAGAAATATTTAGATTGTATCCATTTTTCTCGATTTCCTCCATAGAAACTCGGCGGGAATACTTTTTGTCCTCTTCTTTTCGGTATTGGTATGTTTCAATGATCTTATCAATATGCTCCGGTAAAAGTGTATTTTGACGCTTTCCTTTTTCAAAATACTCACTTGCATTGATAATCAGTACATCATCATACTTCTTGCACTTTTTAAGAACCAGAATACACACCGGAATGCCCGTAGAGAAAAACAGATTTGCCGGTAAACCTATGATAGCATCAATATTCCCATCTTTGAGAAGTTTTGTTCTGATTTTTTCCTCAGCGCCACCACGGAACAGTACACCATGCGGTAGAATAATCGCCATTGTTCCGTCATCACTTAGAAAGTGGAATCCGTGCAACAAAAAGGCGAAGTCTGCCGCTGACTTTGGAGCGAGTCCGTAATTCTTGAAACGGAAGTCCTCTGCCATTTCTTCTTTGGGTTGCCATCTATAGCTGAAAGGCGGATTGGCTACGACCGCCTCAAACTGCATTTTTTTTGCTGGATTCATTTCATTCAAAATATTCCAGTCATTTAGCAGAGAATCACCATGATGAATCTGAAATTCAGAATCCTTTACACCGTGAAGCAGCATATTCATACGAGCAAGGTTATAGGTAGTAATATTTTTTTCCTGCCCATAGATTTGACCAATGCCATTTGCGCCAAATTGTTTTCGTACATTGATTAACAAAGAGCCTGAACCACAGGCAAAATCAAGCACGTTTCTTAGTTTGCTCTTTTTTCCGGTGCTGGGATCTTGGCTGTCAAGAGATACAATCCGAGAAAGAATAGTTGAAACCTGCTGTGGCGTATAGAATTCACCCGCTTTTTTACCAGAACCAGCAGCAAACTGACCGATCAAATATTCGTAGGCATCGCCCAGAAGATCTGCTTCATTTGGAAATTCAGCAAGTCCGTTTGCAATCTCCATAATGATTGAGCACAGTAGGTTATTCCTTTCAGGATATGTTTTTCCCAATTTATCAGAATCCAGATTAACTTCTGAGAACAAACCACGAAATCTGCTTTCAAACGACTCATTCTCAATATATTTAAATCCACTCTGTAAAGTTTTCAATAGCTGACTATTTTGTGTCCTTGCCAATTCATAGATATTACTCCACAAATATGCCGGTTTTATTACATAATGGATTTTACGGCGCATTTGCTTTTCAAGCATATCAACTTGATTCAAATTGCGAATATACCAGACTGCGAGAGGGATTACATTGTGGCTATAGAGCATCTTATTATTATCATCCACAAAATCTTGTCTTGCTTTTTCAATTTTTTGATGGTCTTCTTCGTCTTCATGTAACCCTAATTTCTTAGGAGAAAGCGATCTACTGTATCGGGTAATAACAGATTTAAGCTCGTCAATATAGGTATCAAGATCCTCTCCATTCTTTTGAATTTCAAGCTCACTTTTTTGATAATCACTGCCTAATTCTTTTTTTACTGCTTCTTCATAATTATCGGACAAATAGCGCAAAAAGAGAAAAGACAGCATATAATCTCTAAAATCATCAGCGTTCATTGCGCCGCGCAATTTATCGGCAATCGCCCATAATGTTGAGCCTAACTGTTTTTGTTGTGTATCATTCATCAGTTATCCTCCTGTGCTTGCTCTGTATCAAATATATTTTGATTAAATTTGTAATCTTCCAAAAAATCAGTCAGTATTCTTTTAAAATGTTCTTTGTTTTCTTCGACCATTTCTTTTGGATCGAAAATTGAATAGTTTCCATGACTTAACAGATTTATTATTCTTCTATACACGACGGAATCCTCATCTTCTTTTCTTAAACATGATGAGAAATCCTTATATCCGTGGAAAGATGCTGTCTTTTCCAAAATGTTCCGAAGAATATTGAAGTGATAAGTATAGAGTTCTCCTGAATCAGCAGCCGTCTTTAATTCCTTCAACAAAGCAACATGATGAAAAAAGGGAGTCTTACTTGTATCCTTTAATATGTAACCAGTTCCTGATAGTTTTTGAAAAAATAATCTCTCTGCCTTTGCAATTTCATTGCACAAAACATTATAAAATAACGCATGATGTGTAGATACGACTACCTTTATATCCGCACCACTCATTAAAGCCGCTAAATGACTTGCCACAGCAATCGCATTGTTATCATCCAGAGATGAAATTGGGTCATCAATATAAATGTACTGGACCCAATCATAGGATTCTACTTTATCCACAACTAACTGCATAATAGCCAAGAAAAAACACCAGACAAATATATTCTCTTCGCCACGGGAAACTTTGATATTGTCAACTCTCTGACTGACTCCGTCGATTACAACATTCCTATAAAAGCTAATTCTATATTCATCATAATCAATGGTAAAATCAAAATCGGCATAACGATGTAAAAAGGGGCGAATTCTGCTTTCCATTTCCAAGTCTCTCAGTCCGGAAAAGAACCGTGAGTCACTATTCAATTTCAAAAATCGCTCAGTATCATTTTCCAAATCATTATCCCAGTAAAAGAGATCTTCTGTAAAAGCATTATAATATAATGTGTCCGCCGTTTTTTCTCCGGTTTCTTCATTCAGTGTCTGACCTAATGTTTTAAATTCGGCGGACAGCCTTGTCTTTCCAGTACCATTATAGGCAAATAGTAAAACATATTTTTTGTCTTCCAGCAGCATCCTTAAATATTGGGCGATTTCTTGTAGGTTGTCGAATGCTTGCTTATCTGACATCCGTTTAAGCACATAATCTAAATTGATGCGAATTGGCTCTGCAATACCATCTTTTAGGGAATACTCCGTTTCTCCTTTTGGCTTTTTATAATTTTCTTTAATTAGATCGGTGTATTTAGTTAAATCATATTTTTTCAAACCGTTAAGAAGATCGTTATATTCCTGTTTAGACAGTTTTTCCGGTACATTTATACTCATACATCTGCCTCCTTAAGAGAAGGAAACAATCCTTGCAGCAAACCTTTTTTATGTGCTTTTAGTCGTTCTACTTTATTCGACTGTTCTGCAATTATAGCATCTATCTCTGACAAGCAATTTGCTATTTTTTTCTGTTCTTCCACTTCTCCGGGATAAATGGCCGTCACTTTCTCAAGTGTCTGAACCGATAACCCAGGTTGAGCTTGCCCGGTTGCATATTGATTGAGTTGCAAATAGTCTAATAAATAATATAGCCACTTTTCATCAATATTTTTATTAGCAGTTACCACAATCGCATGTTCTGTTGCGTAAAAGTTTCCAGTTGCAAATGTGACATTACCACAAAGAGCTCCTTGTCTACCGATAAGTGGATGATCGCCTGAGCAATTATGTGTTAATGTGTATCCTCGCAGTCCATTACCTCCATAACAAGGGTACATATTGTTTTCCTGTTCATCGGAAATTTCAGAGGAATTTATGAACTTTCCAGCCTGCATAATACAGATTTGAGAGAGTGAAGTTTTTATCCACCCATCGCCATCTGAAAACTCAGGAAATCTCCATTCAGGCAGAGTTTTCCCCTCCGCAGGGAACAGTTTTTGCATCAAGCCTTTTTTATATTTTTCTAATGCTTTAAGTTTTCTGCTTTCTGCGCCAATCAAATCATCAATGGAGGATAAACAATCAGCAATCTTTTGTTGTTCATTAAAGTCAGGTAATGCAAGTGGCATACTCCATAAATGTTTTGTATCAACACTTAAAGCCCCGTGCGCTCTTGCACCCACCTCAATATATTTTCTCAGCCAATGTCCGTGATAGTTATTATGCCAGAGATAATCAAAAAACGGAGGATATGCTTCATTATCAGTAATTCTAAAGCAAGTAAAAATACTATTGGGAACAGCGGCTATATCGAATTTTTCTAACATAGAAATATAGCCTTCTGGGAATTGCTTTGTTGCGCTTTTGTTATATGCAAAATCATATTTCTTGATAACAATATAATTCTTATAAGAATCCCCAGCTATTTCTCTCCCAAACTTTTCTGCTTGCGGTATTAAACCGACTCCAGATGTCACACTCATAAGAGTGTATTCATTTTCTCCAGCCTTTTCTTTTACGATAGATGATATTTTTCCCAACTTCGTAATTTTCAATTTGTTCCCGATATATTCTGGAAACCTTAATTTCGGCACTACTTCTTTTTTCTTATTCATACGCATTCAACCCCACAATTTCACGACCATCTGCCAGTTTCTTTAACAGCGGGATCAGATCATCCATCAGGTCCAGTTCTTTTTGCGTTCTTTCTCTCCAGCTTAGTTCAAGCGGCGCCAAAAGGTCGCTGAGCTTTTCACCGTCAAAAATCATACGGTCGATAATTTCCTGAATAAATGCCTGCAAACTTTGGATTTCAATCCCATGTTTTTCTGCAATGACATTGATTTCCTGATTGTTTTTCTGCTCTCTAAACTTCTGGTATCCCTCTTTGATTTGTTTTTCGTTTAAAGCCACACCAACTTGAAGCGAGTCGATATATTCGATAATATCCTCTCTTTCATCAAGAAAATTGGAAGTAGCGGAAAGCATACTGATGAGTTGTTCCTTGCTCATCTTTTGCTTTTGCGGCTCAGACTGGGATTGTGTGTACTTTGCGATCAAAGCCATGATATAGTCGTAGTCAATCAGGACAGACGAAAACAGAACAAACTCAAAATCGAGCTGCTCTACTTCAGAATCTCTATTCTCAATATCCTTTCCTTGTTCGGCTTTTAGTCTTTGCGCCACATCAATATACGCACCACGGAACGCACGCAGAGTATCCTCCGGCAATAGCTCCTCGATTTTTTCTGCGTCTTTTTCTTCAATTTCCGTGTACTGCTCTAGCTGCGTTCTTAAGCGCTGTACTTCTTTGAATTTGTTGACAAATTCACATCTTGCGGCGTCGCCTTTTAGGTTGCTTACTTCCTCGGGTTTACACTCCAACCCCTGAGATTGCATAAATACTTCCAGCTCTTTGACTGCCTGATCCAACTTTTCAACAACCTTTGGAGCTGGGTCAACAAGCCAGATTTCTTTGGCTCGGCTACTGTTATCCTTGCCGGAAAAGAGTGCAATCGCTTTATCTACCTCATCTGACTGGTTCCTGAAATCCAGAATGTTGCCGTAGGGCTTTGTATCATTCAGCACTCGGTTCGTTCTGGAAAATGCCTGAATCAACCCATGATACTTCAAGTTTTTGTCTACATACAAAGTGTTCAAATATTTGGAGTCGAAACCGGTCAGCAGCATATCCACCACAATGGTAATGTCAATTTTGTTTTTATGCGGATAATCTGTGTTGGAATATTTTTGGTCTTTAATTCTTTGCTGTATGTCCTGATAATACCCATCAAAATTGTTGATGTCATGGCTGGTTCCATACTGCTCGTTATATTCTTTGATAATCCCCATCAATGCCTGTTTCTTTTTGTCAGGCTCTTTTTTATTGTCTTCTTTTTCCTGGGGAAGATCCTCTTGAATCTGTTGAACATCCTTATTCCCTTCCGCCGGTGGCGAAAATACACATGCGATATTCAATGGCATGAACTCACTGTCAGCAGCATCAATACAATTTTGTTGAGCTTCTTTGAGCAAGTCGTAATACTCAATGGCGTCATTGATAGATGCCGTGGCCAAGATAGCGTTGTATCTTCTGTTGTTCGTCACAGCATCATGCTTTGCCAGAATCTGTTGAATGACTGCCTTTTTGCGCTGCGTCTCATTCATTTTTGATGCTTGTTCATCACCGTTTACGCCTAAATAATCAATGTGGAATCGTAATACATTTCTATCATCAATCGCATGGGTGATCGTGTATGCGTGCAGCTCTTTCTCAAAAATATCCTTTGTGGTGGTATAAGAACCGATAGTTCCATCAATCTGCTTATAAGTTGCGTTCTCTTCAAAAATAGGCGTGCCAGTAAACCCAAACAGCTGAGCTTTGGGGAAAAAGTTTTTGATTGCTTTGTGGTTTTCTCCAAACTGTGAACGATGGCATTCATCAAAGATAATTGCGATTCTTTTGTCTTTCAGCGGAGCTAATCTTTCTTTGTATGTTAATTCGCCTTTTTTCTTTTTCTCTTTGGCTCGTTTACTATCATTATCAAGCGCCAATCCCAACTTTTGAATGGTCGTTACAATGACTTTATCTCGATAGTCCTCAGACACAAGTCTTTTTACTAACGTCTCAGTATTGGTGTTTTCTTCCACGCAGCCCTCTTGGAACTTATTGAATTCCTCTCTGGTCTGTCGGTCAAGATCCTTTCGGTCCACTACAAAAAGGCATTTTGCTATATTGCGATTATCCTTTAACAAGGTGGACGCCTTGAAAGATGTGAGAGTTTTACCGCTTCCGGTTGTATGCCAAATATATCCGTTTCCCCTGTTTTGCTCAATGCAATCCATAATGGCTTTAACCGCATAAATTTGATATGGTCTCATAATCATCATTTTCTGTTCGCTCGCCACTAAGACCATATATTTGCTAATCAGTTCACCCAAAGCGCACTTACGCAGCACAGCCTCAGAAAAATCATGCAAATGAGTAATTTTTTTATTATCCTTATCGGCAAATTGATATACAGGCAAAAAGCGTTCATCAGCATCAAAAGCAAAATGTTCTTTGTTGTTATTGGCAAAATAGTAGGTATTGCTTTCATTGCTGACAATAAAAAGCTGCATGAAACAGAGCAGGGAATTAGTATATCCATTCCCTGGATCATTTTTATAATCCACAATCTGCTCCATTGCTCTTTTGGGCGTAATTTGCAGCGATTTTAATTCAACTTGCACGACAGGAATGCCGTTGATTAGAATAATAACATCATATCTATGGTGACTGTTTTCTGTGTTAATACGAAGCTGATTGATTACTTCATACTCGTTTTTACACCAGTCATTTGTATTAACAAGGGTGTACTGTAAGGGGGTATCATCATCTCTTTTGAAGGTGTTGGTTTCTCTCAGAATTTTTGCTGCCGAAAACACATCCGGCGTAATGATACTTTCTTTTAATCTTGAAAATTCAGAATCACTTAATCTAACTCTATTAAGCTCCTGAAAATGCTTTCTGAAGTTTTCCTCCAAGGAGGCTTTATCTTTAATATCTTCCCGATATATATATTTTAATTCCTTGAGTTTTTCAATAAAACTCAACTCAATTTGCTTCTCGTTCTTCATATTGAGACACCTTTCATTCAGCTATTTGCTTCTAAAGACTCTATCAACTTTTGATCCAAATTGTTTTTCCTACAAAGTTCTGCCAAAGCGTGTCTTGCAATCTGATTTGGTTTCGATTTATGGTTTTCCCATCTATTCACAGAAGTAAAACCCATATGCAACTCTCTTGCCAGCCCCTCCTGGGACAAATTCAACTCTAATCGTATATTTTTAATAACTTCAGAGATTTCCATATCTCATCGCTCCTTACATTTTTTAGCCCTGACGATATATATAATATTATATCATAAGCTATAGCACAGCGCCACATTGCTTTTCATTATACAACCTTCATACAGTCACATTTTCTCACAAAATAATGCTCTGCCCAATAATTTGAACAGAGCATTGATGATAAAGTACTAAAAAGATAAACCTAAGAAAACAAAAGTCCGAACATAATAAAAGGCAAAAAACAAGCAGGAACCACTCTTTTTGAAGTAGTTCCTGCTTATCAGTTATCTCAAATTTTTCTTAAATGTAGATTATTTTGCTTCGGATAATTTCTTCTGCCCGGTTGCGGATGCTGTTCATTGCCCTAACCCATGTCATTTGATCCTGGGATTTCAATTCCTCTGTGATTCCCTCAGCTTCTTTCATTTGGGCAATGATACAATTCAGCCGGTTCTGCGCCTGTTCATTCAGATCAGCCAGATATGCCCATAGGTTTCCAGACAAAATCAGGTCATTATACTGGGCTGGATGATACTGCTCCAAATAGTCTTTGTGCATCCGTCCCCAAATCCCAATAGACCGGGTTTCTTCCGGCAATTCCAAGTCGGGGATGTAGTAATCGCCAACCAACGTATAATACAGGCCGTTGTGTTCATCGTAAATATGTTTTTTGAGTTTTTCCATGTTGTTGATCTCCTCATTCTGGTGTGATAGTTAGCAAGCCTGGCTCTCCAGAAATATTGGTAAATCATTGGTAAAACTGAGGTTGAAACACAGAAAGCGCTTGATTTACAGGCATTTTTTCATGTCCGGTAAATCCTGCCGTGACAAATAAAAAGCACTTTTATCATAATTTTTCCCTTTCATTTAATACCGTAATTTTCATGTTTTATTGTATCATGCTGGCCAGGAAAAGAAAAGCAAAAGGAACTTATGAAACAGAAAAAAGACCTGCTCAATTTGAGCAGGTCTTTTTAACAGGAGAATTACATGATTTTCTTAAACAGTTCTTTCAGATCTTCCACACTTGCATCCTTTGGATTTCCAGGAGCACATGCATCAGCATGAGCGGACTCAGCCAGGAACTGAAGATCTTCTTCTTTGATTGCTTCCAACTTAGTTGGGATACCAACATCGATGGAGAGCTGCTGAACAGCATCGATAGCTGCTTTTCTGTATTCTTCCACAGACATGGAGTCAACGCCTTTTACACCCATTGCACGGGCAATCTCGCGGTATTTTTCACCAGTACATTCAGCGTTGTATTCCATAACGATTGGGAGCATCATAGCGCATGCAACACCGTGAGGAGTATCGTATACAGCACCGAGTGTGTGTGCCATGGAATGAGCGATGCCAAGACCTACATTGGAGAAGCCCATACCAGCGATGTACTGTCCCAGAGCCATGCCGTCGCGTCCTTCTTTTTCATTGGCAACAGCACCGCGCAGAGATTTGGAGATAATCTCGATTGCTTTGAGATGGAACATATCGGTCATTTCCCAAGCAGCTTTTGTGGTGTATCCCTCAATAGCATGAGTCAGAGCATCCATACCGGTAGCAGCAGTCAAACCTTTTGGCATGGAGGACATCATGTCAGGGTCAACGATAGCAACAACAGGCATATCATGTGGGTCAACACAGACAAATTTTCTCTTTCTTTCCACATCGGTGATAACGTAGTTGATGGTTACTTCAGCTGCGGTACCTGCTGTGGTAGGAACAGCGATAATTGGAACACATGGTTTTTTGGTCGGAGCAACACCTTCCAGACTTCTGACATCCTCAAATTCAGGGTTTGCAACGATGATACCGATTGCTTTTGCTGTGTCCATCGAAGAACCGCCGCCAACAGCTACGATATAATCAGCGCCGGAAGCTTTGAATGCAGCAACACCGTTCTGTACATTTTCAATAGTTGGATTTGCTTTGATGTCAGAATAGATCTCGTATGCAAGGCCCTCGCTGTCCAGAACATCAGTTACTTTTTTGGTAACGCCGAATTTAATCAGGTCAGGGTCAGAGCAGATGAAAGCTTTCTGAAATGCTCTTGCTTTTGCTTCGGTTGCAATTTCTTTCACTGCGCCTGCTCCATGATAGGAAGTTTCGTTGAGCATGATTCTGTTTGCCATGATGATCAATCTCCTTTTTAACTGATTATGTTGAAATGTTTTCAACTATTACTTGATATTATTGTAACAATTTAACGGGAAAATAGAAAGTTACAAATGATAGAGATTGTCACATTTTGAAAGATTTAAAGCAAATTCAGCTCACGAAAGGTTTGTTCCAGTTGGGGAGGCATGGCATCAACCAGCAATCCTGCCATTTCTTCGGGTGTAGATGGAATCTGTCCGAGTACCCACTGAACGGTCATATAAATGGAGGCATAACAGTACATCTCTAAAAGAAGGCGGAGATGCTTGGGAACTGCTGCATGAGTGCGGCTTTCAATTCGTTCAGTGTAAAAAGAGAGAATCAGTTCAAAATCGTGGTCACGCAGGTTGTTCTGATCGTTGTTTTTAAATGCAGCCTTAAAAAATATTTTTTCCTGCTCAATATAACGGAATTTGTTAATCAATCCTTCGGGAATAGTATTACCTTCGCCCATGTGTTCAAAGGATTCCAGAAGAATCCGATCAAAATACCAGTTGACGAGATCATATTTGTCCTTAAAATTCCGGTAGAAAGTTTGACGTGTTGTACCACATTGTTGAACGACCTGGCTGACAGTAATTTTTTCCAGAGAAGTTTTCTGCATGCAGATTTTCATTGCCTGTGCCAGTTTGTATTTCATACTGTCAGAGTGTTTTTTGGAGTCGTTTTGCAGGTAAGCGGCAGGACGGTCAAAGAAATCGTTTTTCATGTCATCTTCACCTTCTTTTTGAGATGTGCAGAATATTTTGAAACTAGCGCTTGTGCGATGTGTAAAAATGCTCCGGCAGATACCTTGATTGTACCATACCGGAGCACTCTTTTTCCATCCCGTTTTACGGATTGATTCGATTTTATTTACAGGGAGATAACGCCCTTTTCCAGCATTGACTGAGCAGCCAGCATGATGCCGACCTTACCGGTCTGCCAGGTAAGTCCGCCCTGCATCCAGACCGCGAATGGCTCACGCAGTGGAGCGTCTGCAGAAAGCTCGATGGAAGCACCGTTTGTAAATGCACCTGCTGCCATAATAACCTTGCTGTCATAGCCCGGCATATCCCATGGTTCCGGTGTAACATAAGAGTCAACCGGAGCACCTTTCTGTACACCTTCACAGAAAGCAATCAGAGCTTTTGGTTCTCTTAAGCAGATTGCCTGAATGATGTCTGCACGCTTTTCGTCGCTCTTTGGGGTTACTTCATAGCCCAGAAGTTCGCACAGAGAAGCAGCGAAGATCGCTGTTTTAACTGCGGAAGCAACGACACTTGGGGAGAAGAACAGACCCATGAACAGAGCTCTGGTGTTGCCCAGAGTACAGCCGACCTCTTTGCCGACACCTGGTGCGCTCAGTCTCTGAGCACACATATCGACGTATTTTGCTTTGCCTGCAATATAACCGCCGGTTGGAGCGATACCGCCGCCCGGATTCTTGATGAGGGAACCAACGATGAGGTCAGCGCCGACCTGAGTTGGTTCCTTTTCCTGTACAAACTCACCGTAGCAGTTGTCCACCATAATGATGGCATCCGGATTGGTCTGACGAACCAGCTTCACCATCTTTTCGATGTCCTCCACAAACAGGGAAGGGCGCAGCGAGTAGCCGCGGGAACGCTGGATATAGGCAACTTTTGCTCCCTTTACCGCTTCCGGAATGGCGTCGTAGTTTACGCTTCCGTCTGGAAGTAAGTCAATCTGTTCGTAGCTGATGCCGAAATCTTTTAAAGAGCCGGAGGTTCCTTCTTTCAGGCCGATAACACCATGCAGGGTGTCGTATGGGGTTCCAGTCAGGCAGACCATGCGATCACCTGGACGCAGCACGCCAAACAGTGCTACGGTCAGTGCGTGGGTTCCGGACATGAAGTTGTAGCGGATGAGAGCATCCTCGCAGCAAAAGATTTCAGCAAGGACTTCATCCAGAACTTCTCTGCCGCGGTCGCCATAACCATAGCCAGTGGATGGAGTGAAGTGAGATTCACTTACACCGTGCTTGATGAAAGCGGACAAAACCTTTTCACTGTTGTACTGTGCAATGCGGTCAATCTCCTGAAAGCTTGGAAGAGCCTTCTGCTCTGCTTTGTCACACAGAGCTTTAAGCTTTGGATCGATGTTAAAAAAACTCATGGGTCTATAATCTCCTTATAATTTTATTCATGATACAATGTCGGCGTATCCGGCAGGATACGCGGTGTCCCAATATGAGACTTTCTGAAAGCCAAGATGGCTGTAATATTGTTCCAGCTGCGTCTCGGCGCAGTCAAGTACAGGGGTCTTGCCCTGAAGGTAGGCTTCCATACAAAGACGTGTTACCATCTTTCGGGCATAACCTTTGCCTCGGTGTTCGGGCAGGGTGCAGATGTTAAAGATCAGTCCATAATCTCCGTCATCGGGCAGCAGAATAGCTCCAACACATACCGGAGCTCCGTCATCTCCCGGAATCTCGAAAAATTTTGCACCGCCCCGCTTGGAAAACAGCATCCTTGCGGTGTATTCATCGCGGCTCACCTGTTTGAGCATTTCCGGTTTTGCGCTGGCAAGGATATCGTAGATGGAAAACAGGCTGGTGCTTTCCTGAACGCTGTCTTCCTCCATCGCTTCGGGCAAACGGGTGCTGATCATCCTTGGAAAAGGGATACTCTGATTTGGATGGGGCAGTTTACAGGCAGGGGAGGGGAAACGCTCCTGATATTGTGCAATCATCTGACTGTCGGCGATCAGTTTGGATTTTGGCACCTGCATGGACAGAAAGGAGTACAGTTCCTCCCAGCGTTGTTTGGAATGTGGTTTTCCGACAATATGGAAGGTTTGTCCCAGACGGCACAGGACGTACTGTGCATTTTTGTTCTGGGCATCGGAAGTCCCCATCCAGATATCACAGTACTGCCAATCAGCATTGTAAACATCAGCACATTTGGACTGGAATGCCGAGAGGATTGTTGTCCCGTCCCACGCATCTTTTTTACAGAGCCGGACGAGAGCAGATTGATCTTCGATGGTGGCAAGACGGATCATAGTTTTCCCTCCCTTTATAGTAGAGTAATTTAGTTTGCCGGAATGGGAAGTTCCGACCAATAACCGCAGGTGTAAAACCCAAAGCGGCTGTAATACCGTTCCAGCTGTTCAGAATCACAGTCCAGAATCGGTGTCTTTTGGGCAGCAAGCGCTTCTTTACACAGTCGGGAAACGACCTGTGCTGCATAACCATGCCCCCGTTCATAAGGCATAGTATAGATGTCGGTAATCAAAGCACAGGGGAGTTCCTCAAAAAGAATCATGATTCCCTGAGAGACAGGCTTTTCATTCTTTCGAAGTTCAAACACCTGATTGTTGCCCAAAACAGAAAAGTTCATGACACGAATGTTTTCTTCTCTGCTGACGTGAGCGGCAAATCCCGGACTTTGTGCAGCACGCACATCGTAGGATTCCCCAAAATCAGTGCAGATTCCTACATCATCCATACCTGATACCAAAACAGGATTTTCACAAACCATGCGGACATATTTGGAAAGTGGCTGCTGCATGGGAAAAATGCGGGAATACTCCTCTAAAACAGAATATTCTGCGGTCAGGCAACCCTGCGGGAGAGTTGTGAGAAAGTTATGCAGCTCCTGCCAGGACTTGGACGAAGCTGGTTTTCCAATAAGTCGATAAAGAGCAGCATGGCGGCAGAGAAGATAGCAGGGAATTTCCAGATTGCTGTCTTCAAATCCCAGCCAGATATCACAGTATCCCCAGGTGTCACCACCTTTTTGTTTTGCCGTGAAATCGGACCACACAGCAGTTCCATCCCAGGCATCTGTTTGGCAGAGAGATAGAACGGAGGCAGAATCATTTTTTTGTACAGGACGAATGATAGGAGGTTCCTCCTTTCTCTAAGTTGAGGCAGCAAAGCCGAACAGAAGTTTTTGATAGTTGAAAACTTGTTTTCAACTTACTTTTCTACAAAAAGTTCGTGGGGGTACGGGGGCAAAGCACCTGTGACACTCAATATAAAAAATAAAAATTGATCGGGGCATAGTCCCTGTTCGAGGCTGTCGCACGTCAGTGCGCTGACTGCGAAAGCGGGCAGTTCGAGTACAGACAGCAGAAAAATCTCCCACAGGGAGGTTTTTCTGGCAAGTGTATACTGGCGGTTTGTTAAGGGTGCTTTTCTCTTACAAAAGCACCCTCTTGCCCAATCCGAATTTCAGATTGGGCAATTCACCCGCAAATGCGCCTGACGATAAAAGATTTTTCACACTCTGCGGAGTGTTTCCAAAGGCTCTGCCTTTGGAAACCGCCACCTTTTGGAAAAGGTGGACGAAAACTTCTATTTTTATGGCAGCCTACCTATATTTGTGCGAAACGCTCCACCATAGCAGTAAGCAGTTTTGCAGAAGGTTCCAGGTCCTTTGGATTAAATACGGACGATGGGGAGTGAATGTAACGGGTCGGTACGGCAACTGCCAGGGTGCGGCATCCGGAAGCAGCCTTGCCCATGCCTGCTGCATCGGTCGCACCGATCACCTGATTTTTGATCTGATATGGGATATCCTGCTCTTTGCAGATTTCCTTTGCAGCGCAGAACAGTTCACGATCAGAGAATCCACCCTTGTCCTGGAAGGTGAGGACCGGACCTTTGCCCAGTGCACAGACATTCTTGGAAGGGGAGACTCCCGGAACATCTGCAGCAGTGTTGGTGTCAACTGCAACAGCAATGTCCGGTTTTACTGCAAAGGCAGCATTGCCAGCAGCACCGCCAATCTCTTCCTGAACGGTGAATACTGTGGTGATGTCGTAAGCAAGTTCCTCATGCAGAAGTTCCAGAAGCAGCAGACAACCGATACGGTTGTCCAGAGCTTTTGCACAGATGCAGCTGCCCATCTGAGTAAACTGTGGACGGAAGGTTGCAAAGTCACCCAGAGATACAAACTGTTCTGCTTCGTCGCGGCTCTTGGTGCCGATGTCAATGTAAAGCTCAGAGTATTTCAGAGTAGCTTCACGCTCATCTGCACTTTGCAGATGGATCGGTTTTGCACCGACTACACCCTCTTTTCCGCTTTCGAGTCTTACCGGTTTGCCCACAACCACGCGGGTGTCAATTCCACCAACCGCATCAAAGCGGATCAGACCACTTTCTTCAATATAGGTTATGATGAAGCCAACCTCATCCATATGTGCGGCAAACATCAGCTTGTTTTTAGGAGTCTGTTTTCCCTTTTTCTCGCAGATGAGGTTTCCTCTTGCGTCTGTATATGAGGTGCAGTCAGCAGGAAGGTGAGATTTGATCCACTGAGCAACTTTTCCCTCACAGCCAGATACACCATCGATTGCACAAAGTTCTTTTAAAAGATTAAGTCTGTTTGTCTGTTCCATACCATCACGCCTCCTATCTTGCAAATTCCGAAATTGCGTAAGCAGCAATCAGTTTAGCGGTGTTGTCCACATCGACAGTGGAGATGGTTTCGATTGGGGTGTGCATATAGCGAAGCGGAACCGAAACACAGCAGGTCTCGATGCCGGCGCCAACCTTGACAATACCGTCCGCATTGGTTCCGGTATGACCTCCGCCCATGACTTCAACCTGATATGGGATGTTCTGTTCTTTGCCGACCTCGATGAGTTTTCTTGCCATGCGGCGGCTTAAAGTAGCGCCCATACCGATCATAGCACCTTTGTTGAGGTCGCCGCAGTGTTTGTCAGCAATTTCCGGTGTGGTACCGAAGGTAACGTCCACTACGATTGCCTGGGTTGGGTCTGTTTCAAAGGAAGCGGTCTGTGCGCCAAGTCCGCCAGTTTCTTCCTGAGCACTGAGCAGAACGGTCAGACTAATTGGTTCCAGATGGTGTTCTTCCCAGTAAGCTTTGATCTGTTCTGCTGCCTTGATGATAGCAACACAGCAGCAGCGGTCATCGTGCGCTTTGCTGGATACCAGATTGTTTTCCATTTCGGTGAATGGGCCGACGAAGCTGATTTTATCGCCAAGTTCGATCTGTGCCTTTGCTTCTTCTCCGCTCATGCCGACATCAATCCAGATTTCGTCAATCTTTGGATTTTTCTTTTCTCCGCTTTGGATATGCGGAGGAACGCTGCCGATTACACCGGAGAGATCTCCTTTTGCGGTATGTACTACAACAGGGGAAGCCATTACCAGACGACGGTCAACTCCACCGCACTGAGCAACGCGGAGGAAACCGTTATCCTCAATGTGAGTGACAGTAAGGCCGATTTCATCAATATGAGCATCCAGCAGCAGGTGAGCTGCACCTTCTTTTCCCTTCATTACCTCACAGATCAGCGAGTTGTGTACGGTGCGTCTGCATGGTCCAAGATCTTTGCAGATTGTTTCTGCCGCAGTCAGGGCACCATCTTCACATCCAGCGACGCCATTTGCCTGACAAAGCGTTTTGAGCATCTGTATTGTTTCCATAAAAACCCTCTCTTTCTTTCGGTTTATGAAAAACCAGTTTTGTATAAACCAGTTTGCCATAAAACGGTTATTTTCCCGATAAATCCTATTCTATCACATTTTTTCTCATTTTTCACTTCCTTACATGAAAAACCTTTTCAAATTGCAAATCCTTTGCAAAGTTGCTATAATGAGAAAAAAATAACTGGGAGGGATTTTTGCAGGATGCAGCTTTTAAATCTGTTGCAGCAGGTGCAGGCAGGGGAAGTTTCCCCCGAGGATGCACAGAAAATGTTAAAAAGTCTTCCGTATGAGGATTTGGGGTTTGCAAAACTTGACCATCACCGCAAGGTTCGCTCCGGATTTGGAGAGGTGATTTACTGTGCGGGAAAATCAGACGAGCACCTGGTTTCCATCTACCAGACCTTTGCAAAGGAAGGTACAGCTGTTATGGGGACCAGAGCGAGCAAGGAACAGGCGCAGGTGGTACAGGCGGCTGTACCGCAGGTAATTTATGATCCGGTGTCCCGTATCCTGCGGCTGGGAGAACATGAAAATCAGCCGGTTGGAAAGGTTGCAGTCTGCACCGCAGGAACTTCAGACATTGCAGTTGCGGAGGAAGCAGCACAGACAGCAGAATTTCTGGGAGCAAATGTTGAGCGTTTCTATGATGTGGGGGTAGCGGGCATCCATCGACTGTTTGCCCGTCTTCCCGATATTCAGTCAGCAAACTGCATTGTAGCTGCTGCCGGAATGGAAGGGGCGCTTGCCGGTGTGCTGGCAGGGCTGGTGGACAAACCGGTCATCGCTCTGCCTACTTCGGTGGGATATGGGGCAAACTTTCACGGGCTTTCCGCACTGCTCACCATGCTTAACTCCTGTGCGGAAGGAATTGCAGTGGTAAATATCGACAACGGTTTTGGCGCAGGCTATCTTGCAGCGCAGATCAACCGTCTTGTCTGCAAAAATAACGATTAGGAAGGGAATGTTTTTATGCCAAACAAACTTTATCTGGAATGTTACTCCGGCATCAGCGGAGATATGACCGTTGCAGCACTGCTTGACCTGGGGGCAGACCAGCAGGTGTTGCTGGAAGGACTGGAAAGTTTAAATCTGCCTGGTTACCAGCTGAAAATCGGAAGAGTAAAGAAAAATGGTATCGATGCCTGCGATTTTGACGTTATTCTGGATGAGCCGGAGCATGATCACGAGCACCATCACGACCACGAACATGAGCATCATCACGACCATGATCATGAGCACCATCATCACCATGATCATGTACACCGCAATATTGGGGATATCTTTGCCATCATCGATCAGTCGAAAATCAGCGATCGGGCAAAACAGACAGCGAAAGATATTTTCCGAATCATTGCAGCTGCTGAATCCAAGGCACATGGAATTGCAGAGGATCAGGTTCACTTCCATGAAGTGGGTGCAGTTGACTCGATTGTAGATATTGTTTCGGCAGCTATTTGTCTGGACAATCTGGATATTACCGAGGCGGTTGTATCTGATCTGTATGAAGGCTGTGGCTATGTTCACTGCCAGCATGGATTGATGCCGGTACCGGTTCCTGCCGTAGTCAACATCGCAGCAGACAATGCACTGCGTCTGCGTCTTACTCAGACCCGCGGTGAGATGATTACCCCGACTGGAGCTGCTATCGCGGCATATCTGTCCAAAGGCGGCAAGCTGCCGGAATCTTTTGTCATTGAAAAGATTGGTCTGGGAGCAGGCAAGAAAGATTTTGCCACTGCAAATATCCTCCGCGCTTTCCTCATCCGCGACTAGTCTGTAACAGGAGGAATCTTTTTGAAACCATTATCTATTTGTCAGCAATATCTTCTGTGCATTCTCAATGAAAAGGGAGTGATCAAAGGCTATACCGCAGAGAAGAGAGTCTGTCTGCTTGCTGCCTGTGTTCTGGAAATGCGTCTGGATGGCTGCATCAAGGTGGAACAGAAACAAATCCGGGTGGTAAAACCGTTGCCGGAAAGACTTTCTTACTTTAAGCCTCTGTATGACTTTCTGTATGAAAAAAGCCCGATCAAAATCATCAAAATGCTTGATGCGTACAACATCTCTTTAACCGACAAAAAATTTCAGGAGCTTTTCTGCTCACTGGGTGATAGCCTTTGTGAAAAGGAAGCTGCTGAGCGCTGCAAAGCAGGACTGCTTTCCAAAAAAGGATATCGTCCGGATCGTGAAGCAGTGGATACCATCATAGAAAAGATGAAAAAAGAGTTTAACGGCAAGGGAAAACTCAGTGATAACTCCGCAGCACTCCTGACCTTGCTTGACCGTAGCCATCATTTGGGCGAATATGTGGAAAAGGAAGAACAAAAACGTATGCTGGATTACCTGAATACTGCAAGTGAGGCAGTCAATGGTCAGACACTGCGTCAGCAGATTGTTTATATCCAACAGGTTCTGTCCACACTCTCTCTGACATCCGCCGTTCCTAAAAAATAAGAACATAAAAAAACTCCAGCCCTACTGACAGGACTGGAGTTTTTTTATGCAGAAAAATTATTTTTCAATGTAGGTGTTAAAGGAAAATGCCAAGCAGTACAGAGAGAGGATGAATGCCAGCAGTACATCGAAGACAGGCAGGCTCATCGAAGAAAATTCAGCAATCTCACCGGCAGTCATGGTAAGTCCGAACAGCGCAGCACACATGCCAAAAGCATTGATCCAACGAACTCCCTTGATAAAGTCGACATCGCTCAAGATGCGGCTCTGACCCATCAGGAAGAGGGTAAAGCTCAGCAGACACAGCAGATAAAGGGTACGTTCTGGCATTCCGGCAATCTGCGGATAGTCGCGGAATATCTCAACACAGGCAATCAGTGCCCAGACAAGTGGGAACAAAAAGGTAAGAGATCCGCGATTGGAAATGTTTTCTTTAAAGTAGCAGATACCGAGATGCAAAAAAACAATTCCGCTCAGAGCCGCCATTACAATCTGAAGGGCAGTAATAATCAGGGTAGAGAACATAACAGTGGAGAAAGCGGACGAGAGCAGATTCATCAGATGAATCACACCGCTTGCAATCATCAAAGCTCCCATTAAAAGGGAAAGGACACCGAGCATTCTGGAATTTGAGATGGAAAAAGCAAAACGTTTTTGGATTACAGTAGAAAGCAGAATAATCAGCACCGGAACTGCAATTAACACTCCGTAAAAGACAGTGGTGAGCAGGTTGCTGGAACTAAAAAATCCAGTGGTTGGGTCCAGATTGGTGATGCACAAAAATCCATATAAAGGCAGACAGACAATAGCGCCGATGACAAAAAGAATTTTGGAAATATTCAAAGCAGTAAAACCTCTTTCCGTTTGATATCAGTAATTGCCCTTTATAAAGCAGGACAATGCTTTTGTTATTTTACCATGTTTTTGATTTTTTGTATAGGGTGTTTTCGGGAGTGAAAGCGACCAAAAAGCAAAACAGGGAGCATAAAGAGAAGCAAGCGCCACATATACTGGATGCAGAGATTATAACGGAAAGGAGAATCCAAGATGCGAGGGAGGATTATCTGGATTGTTTTGGAAACTTTGTGCCTGATGTTTTGTCTGATTGTGCTGCCTGTTTTGTTTCATCGGGAGGAGCAGGATTATACACCGTCTGAGATGGAACAGTCGCAGCAAATGCAGCCGGTGATACCTGAAGAAGAAAAAGAAGAGACAGAGCAGCAGGAAGCTGAGCAGACCGATTGGGAACCCTTTCGGATTTTAAATCGGACGACCGGTGAAATCGAGACGGTTCCGGTAAAAGAATATGTGACCGGAGCACTTTGCTCTGAGATGCCCGCAACATTTGATTCAGAAGCACTCAAGGCACAGGCAGTCAGCGCACACACCTGGGCCCTCTACTGCCAGCAGGCAGCAAAACAGAGCGGACAGGCCTATGATTTTTCCGCTGATCCGCAAAACTGGCAGGGCTATGTGACCGAAGAACAGGCAAAAGAACGGTTTGGCGACTATTTTACCGAGTACTGGACGAAAATCAGCCGCGCTGCCGAAGAGGTGTGGCAGGAGATCATGGTGGATAGCCAAAATCAACCAATTGTGGCAGCCTATCATGCAATCAGTTCCGGCACCACAGAATCTGCGGAAAACGTCTGGGGAAATGAACTGTCCTATCTGGTTCCAGTGGACAGTTCCGGAGATATTCATGCCCAGGGTTATCAGAAAACAGTTACTTTTTCAAAAGATGAGCTGAAAAAGCTGCTGGAAACCTATCAGCCGACGCCAAATCTTTCGCAGGACCCTTCTGGATGGCTGAGTATTCTGGAACGTTCCGGCTCCGGATATGTGACCTTGATTCGGGTGGGAGATGCTCAGATGAGTGGGATTGAATTTCGGGAGCTGTTGGGGCTGCATTCTTCTGATTTTGATTTTTCCTTTGATGGGGAAACCTTTACCTTCACAACAACAGGATATGGACACGGTGTTGGTTTGAGCCAGTACGGCGCAGATTATCTTGCACGTCAGGGAAAAACATATCAGGAGATTTTAGAGCACTATTACAGCGGTGCAACTTTGGTCGAGAGGGCATGATAAAAAGCGGCGCAGGATAACTGTGCCGCTTTTTGTTAGGGAAGATGATGTTTTCTCAAAAATCATATTGACAGGAAAGGGGAACTGTGCTATCCTGATACCAGAAACATATGAATAACTGTTCATATGTTAGCAGAAAGCGGACTCGACCACTTCAAAAGCAAAAAAAAACAGGAAAACATCTGGAAGAGATTGTGCAGAAATATCGATTGATTTTTTCTATAAAATAGGATATGATAGACTCAAACATATGAATGATTGCTCATATATTGAGCGGGATTTCCAGAAAAGAAAGGAAAAAACAATGCGAAATATTTCTGAAAAACAATCGATAGAAGAAGTTGAAGTATGCGAAGGTAACCATCAGCACCAGTTGGAATATCTGAAAAATCGGATGCCGACCCAACAGGAGATGGAAACCGCCGCAGAGCTGTTTAAAATGTTTGGAGACCCGACCCGTTTAAAGCTGCTGGCAGCTTTACTTGGTCAGGAAGTGTGTGTATGTGATCTCAGCGATCTGCTTGGCATTTCCCAGTCGGCGGTATCTCACCAGCTTCGCCTGCTTCGTGCAAGCCATCTGGTTAAAAACCGCAGGGAAGGAAAATCGGTTTTCTACTCGCTGGACGATGAACACGTTGCTACCATTTTAGCACAGGGTATGGAGCACGTTCGCCACCAGTAGGATTCTTTGGAGGGAATTGTGCGATGAAGGAAAACAATCGGGGAAACAAGAAAGAGGAAGGCTGCGGCTGTGCAATGTGCCAGCTGGAAGGCATATTAGGAGCAGGAAAAGGAAAAACAGAGCACAGCGATAAAGAACATCATGAAGCTTGTGGTTGTGGACATGATCACGAACACACCCACGAAGGTTGCGGCTGTGGACATGACCATGAACACACCCACGAAGCTTGTGGTTGTGGACATGACCATGAACATACCCACGAAGGTTGCGGTTGTGGACACGACCATGAACACACCCACGAAGCTTGTGGTTGCGGACACGATCACGAGCATACCCACGAATCTTGCGGTTGTGGGCACGACCACGAACACACCCACGAAGGCTGTGGTTGCGCACATGAGCACGAACACACCCACGAAGGTTGCGGTTGTGGACACGACCACGAGCATACCCACGAAGCTTGTGGTTGCGGGCACGACCACGAACATACCCACGAAGGTTGCGGCTGTGGACACGACTATGGTCATGAAAAACACCATCATCACGATGGGGAAAGCTGCGGCTGTGCAATGTGTCAGCTGGAAGATGTTTTGGGTGGACATTCTCACAAAGGTGGACATGAGCATGGGGAGCATCATCACCATGATGGAGAAAGTTGTGGCTGCGCAATGTGCCAGCTGGAAAATCCATCTGCTTCCCATCATGAAGAGGAAGAAGAGCCGACAGAAGAAAAGAGCGGAAAATGGAAAACTGTCGGTAAAATTGTTCTGGCAGCAGCGGCATTGCTCTCCTCCGAGTTGCTCGAAGTTCCGATGTGGGCAGCATTTTGTATCAGCCTTATTACTATTCTGGCATGGGGCTGGGATCTGATCTGCAAAGCCGGTAAGAGTTTAAAGAGAAAGAGTCTGGATGAAAATGTCCTGATGACGATTGCAGTAGTAGCGGCATTTTTACTGGGTGAATATTTTGAAGCAGTGATGGTTGTTGTCCTGTATTCTCTGGGCGAAATTCTGGAAGAAAAAGCAGTCAAGAAGAGCCGTCACGATATTGCAGAAGTTGTGAACATCCGTCCACAGAAGGCAAATCTCCTCATGGAAGACGGAAGCACCAAGGAAATTCCTTCTTCCCGCATCCGTCCGGGTAATCTGCTTCTGGTACGTGTGGGTGATCGTGTTCCAGTCGATGGTATCATTGAAGATGGCGAAAGCTCGATGGACCAGTCTGCTTTGACCGGTGAGGCAATTGCAGTTGGTGTTCGTCCAGGTGATACCGTTCTTTCCGGTTCGGTTAATCTGTCTGCGGTACTGAAGATCCGTGCAAAATCTGCCTTTGAGGACTCTACTGCCAGCCGTATGATCCGTCTGGTGGAAGAATCCTCTGCACAAAAAGGTCACACCGAAAAGCTGATTACCCGATTTGCAAAGGTTTATACTCCTTTGGTGGTAGTGTGTGCAGCTCTGGTTGCTTTTCTGCCTCCAATTCTGGGAGTTGGCACTTTGAAGGAATGGATTATGCGTTCTCTGGTATTTCTGGTTGCATCCTGTCCATGCGCTCTGGTCATCTCGGTTCCGCTGGGACTGTATTCTGGTGTAGGGGCAATTTCCAAACAGGGTGTTTTGGTCAAAGGAACCAAGTTCTTGGAGCCCCTTGCAAAGGCAAAAGCAGTTGTACTGGATAAAACCGGAACACTGACAACCGGAGAGCTGGAAGTTTCCAGTGCACAGGCACTGATTCCAGAAGATCAGCAGCAGTTTGAGCAACTCACAGCTCTTGCGGAAGGCTACAGCGCACATCCGATTGCACAGGCTGTTTTAAAAGCGCTTCCAAAGGGTTCCCAAACAGAACAGGCAGCAAACGTACAGGAAATTGCGGGTAAGGGAATCCGGATGATCTATCAGGAAAAGACTCTGCTTTGCGGTTCCCTGCGTCTGTTGGAAGAAGATGGAATTGATACTTCCAATCTGCCAAAAGCAAATGTTTATACCGCATATGACGGAAAGGTACTCGGCTATGTTATTTTGTCTGACCGTCCAAGAGAGGAGGCAGCAAAAGCAATTGCGCAGTGGAAACAGTCCGGTATCGAAAAAACAGTTATGCTTACCGGAGACAGCGCTCTGTCTGCCCAGAGAGTGAAAGAAAAATGTGGTGTAGACGAGATGCGCACCGATCTGCTTCCTCAGGATAAGCTGACCGAATTACAGAAGCTCAAAGCACAAGGCAATAAGGTAATTTTTGTTGGTGATGGAATCAACGATGCACCGGTTCTTGCAGCAGCAGATGTCGGTATTGCAATGGGAATGGGAACTGATGCAGCCATCGAAGCAGCAGACGCCGTTTTGATGGGCGAAAAGCTTACTTCTTTGACCAGTGCAATCAAGATCAGCCGAAGAGCATTGTCGGTGGTTCACTTTAACATCTGGTTTATTTTGATTATCAAGCTGGCAGTATTTGCACTTGGTATCGCAGGATTTGCCAATATGTGGATGGCAGTGTTTGCAGATGTCGGTGTATCCATTATTACCGTACTCAACGCTGTACGTATTTTAAGATTTAAAGATTAGTTTATAAAAATCCCTCCGGAATTTTATCCGGAGGGATTTTTTATTATTTTTTGAAAAACATATTGACTTTTTTTAGAAGCTGTGGTAAAATAATTTTCGTTGCTAGATGGAGAGGTGTCCGAGTGGTTTAAGGAGCTAGTCTTGAAAACTAGTGACTCGCAAGAGCCGTGGGTTCGAATCCCACCCTCTCCGCCAAAGTTTTCTTTAGCGGGTGAGAGTGAGAGGATTTAGCACAAAACCGCTCTAAAAATAGAATAAGCGTAAGCCGCTTACCAATCTGGAGAAGTACTCAAGTTGGTGACGAGGCGCCCCTGCTAAGGGCGTAGGCCGGCCTAAAACTGGCGCGAGGGTTCGAGTCCCTCCTTCTCCGCCAAAAAACGATCCTGTGAAAACAGGGTCGTTTTTTATTTTAATCGGAGAAGAGGGAGTCGATTGAGCCGCCATAAAAATTTTAATTTTTATGGAAAAACAGTCCGGGGGACTGTTTTTAGGCGAGGGGTAACGGAGTGAGTCCCTCCTTCTCCGCCAAAAAGACAGTTCCGAATTTCGGAGCTGTCTTTTTTTGTCTTCGAAGCCGATTTGTTCATCGCCAAAGGCTCGAACAAACCGTCGAGGGACACTCGCAGGAAAAACTTTGGGGGGATGTAAGGTATTTATGAAACAAGTGAGTGTGTTAAC
>ERZ894229.654-NODE-654-length-25477-cov-10.4443_pt1 | contig 25477 bp, 24 predicted proteins | sample MGYA00380295_ERZ894229 | MGnify/ENA primary metagenome ERZ894229 (study PRJEB32331, sample SAMN06328479) | human gut metagenome | biome: human gut microbiome; feature: stool | host: Homo sapiens | collected 2014-09-17 ... | reverse complement strand
ATATAAAAAAGAATCCCGCTTGCGGGATTCTCCCGGCAATCAAAGATTGCCTGCGCGGCGGGTCGCGTAAGCGACATCTTCCTTTCCGCCGCAGTGCGATCCACCGGAGGTTTTTATACGATAGGAAATGAAATTTCCTATCGTATAAAAAATACAGCCCGAAAGCTGTATTTTCAATAACTTTTTGATTTTATTGTTTTGAAGAAGTGGCAAACCCGGGGAAAGAATTCCGCGCGTTGTTTTCTGTGTTTTGAATCTTTCAAAATCAAAAAAACATACCTCCGTGCCCTGCAATGATACCACGCTTTCGGAATTGTGGTAAAATAATAAAAACAGAGAAACAAACCAGGGTTTTGGGAGGCTAATTATGACGGAAAGAGAAAAAATGTTGGCGGGACAACTTTATGATTGTGGGGATGCTGAGTTGTTAACTCAATGGCATAAGGCTAAAGATTTAGCAAGGGATTATAATCGAACAGACTCTGCTGATGTTGAAGAAAAAGAAAGAATTTTAAGTGCGTTGCTTGGCGGAAAAGGCAAAAATTTATGGATAACAGCCCCTTTTTACGTTGACTATGGCAATAATATTTATTTTGGAAATAACTGCGAAGTAAATATGAACTGTACTTTTTTGGACGATAATATTATCCGCATCGGAGATAATGCCTTGATTGCTCCAAATGTGCAAATATACACAGCTTTTCACCCAACAAATGCAAATGACCGTTTTGGAGCGCCTAAGGATGATGGTTCATTTGAATTTTGTAAAACGCAGACAGCGCCAGTTATCATCGGAAATAATGTATGGATTGGCGGTGGAGCTATCATTATGCCTGGCGTTACGATAGGCAATAATGTCGTAATTGGAGCCGGAAGTATCGTCACAAAAGATATTCCCGATAATGCAATTGCCTATGGAAATCCTTGTCGAGTAGTGCGCGAAAATAAATAATAATTCCCTCTTGTGTGAACTGGCGACCCACCTGGATTTTCCTCGGCTCATGGCCGACCTTGAAATCTAACTGAAAAATCCAAAGCCGCAGCGGGGGCGAAAACAGAAAAATGTTTTGCCAAAAACGGATGGCGAGGTAATCCCGATGATATTAGAAACGGAACGCCTGGTATTACGAGAAATGAAACAAACCGATTTTCAAGATTTGGCTGAAATTTTACAAAATCCTAAAGTTATGTATGCATATGAGCATGATTTTTCGGACAATGATGTTCAAGTATGGCTTGACCGACAAATAGACCGATATAAAAAATATGGATTTGGTTTGTGGGCAATCATACTAAAAAATACGAACGAAATGATAGGACAAGCGGGGCTTACAATGCAGCCATACAAAAATACAGAAGTGCTTGAAATTGGCTATTTGCTGAAAGAAAAATTTTGGCATTGTGGCTATGCAGGGGAAGCGGCTATGGGGTGTAAAAAATATGCTTTTGAGAATTTGAATAGAGATAAAGTATGTTCAGTCATAAAAGCGGATAACCTTGCTTCTATCAAGGTAGCGGAAAGCATTGGTATGAGCAAAGAAGATGTATTTACCACACAATACTATAATGGCGATATGCTTCATTTTCTCTACTCTGTTCATAAATAGTTTTCCGGGAGTGTGGCTGCAACTTTGGGAAACTCCGGTCCCCATTTTGAGACAGCTCCTTTTGAAACGCCGATATGAACGGCCAGTTCTTCCTGACTGATTCCTCTTTTGCGGCTGTTTTCAATCAGAATGCGGCCAGGATTCATTTCCTTCATAACTGGATACGGTGACTTCTGACAGCAGCTACTGCAGCGAAAAGGACCAGGTATAGCTGAAAGAGGAGTTAGAAAAAGAAGAGACAGTCCCAGAGAGAATCCAGGCTTTATAAAAGCCAGGATTCTTCGGGATTGTCTCTTCCACACATGTCAGGGGCGAAAATCGGTATTAACCGACAGACCTCTTCCATATCCCTATATCAGTTCAAACTCCGCCTCCGGCTTCCAGCTGCTGTCCGGGAAGATTCCGGCCCGGAACAGACCGGGTTCCGCACGGTACTGCATATCTTTTCCATAGAAGCGGAGCATTTCCTCCGTGATGACAAAGCTGACCCGTTTCGTTTCCCCGGCCTTCAGGAAAACCTTTTTTACAGCCTTCAACTCCTTTACCGGACGCACCACGCTTCCGGTCACATCCTGCAGATAGAGCTGCGCTGTCTCCACGCCGTCTCTGCTTCCCGTATTCGTCACATCCGCCCAGACTGTGATGCTCTCCTGCCCCTTCATGGTACGGCTGTCAAGCTGCGTCTGTCCGTAAGATGCGCTGTGGTAGGACAGGCCGTAGCCATAGGGGTAAAGAGGCGTGTTGGGGCAGTCCGTGTAACGGGAGAAGAAACGGTTCGGCGTTTTCCCGTCGTAGGGACGACCGGTGGAAAAGGCATTGTAATACAGAGGAAGCTGTCCCACGCTTCTGGGCAGGCTCATGGACAGCCTTCCCTGCGGCTCGTATCTTCCAAACAGCATATCCCGAATGGCCGTTCCGCCCTCCGTTCCCGGATACCAGACCAGCAGAACGGCGTCCGCCAGCTCCTTCACCTCATCAAGCACCAGCGGCCTTCCGACAAAGAGCACCACAATCACTTTGGAAACGCGCTTTTTCACCTCGCGAAGCAGCTTCATCTGATCGCCGGGAATGGTCAGCTTCGTCCGGCTTCCGCCCTCTCCGCCCTGAACCGGATCCTCTCCCAGAGCAAGAACCGCCACGTCCGCCTCTTCCGAAAGTGCCATCGCCCGGTTCCATTCCTCTTCCCTCTTCTCGCCGCTCCAGCAGCTTTTTTCTCCGCCTTCCACCAGCGCAGGCAGATCTGCATAATCCTCCGGCAGAAGCGCCTCGCACCCTTCTGTCCACGCGAAATCCAGTCCGGGCGTCTCCGAAAAGGCCTGCCGGATGGTCACGACCGCGCTCCTGTCTCCATGGATGGCCCACATACCGAGGGCATCCTTTCTGTCAGCAAAGGGGCCGATCAAAGCGATTTTATCCGTCTTTTCCGATGTCCTGTCCATGCGTTCCGCGCTCTTTTCCGCCCCGGTCTGCGTCCCGCTGCTCAGAGGAAGCAGGTTTTCCTTATTTTCCAGCAGTACGGAACATTTCACCGCAGCCTCTTTTGCCAGCGCGCGGAACTCTTTCTTAAGAAAAACTTCCTGCTCCGCTGCCGCGTCAGCGCCGCGGAACGGATCCTCAAACAGGCCCAGCTTATTTTTCAGGCACAGCATGCGCCATACGGCTTCATCCAGCTGCTCCTCCGAGAGCGCACCCTCCCGGATCAGCTCCTCCAGGCTTCCCGCATAGCAGCCCGTGCACATATCAATGTCCACGCCCGCTTCCATGGCAAGATAAGCCGCTTCCTTTTTATCCTTCGCCACGCCGTGAGCGATCAGCTCCGCGATGGCCGCATAATCGGTGATGACCACGCCCTCAAATCCCCACTCTTTGCGGAGCACATCCTGCATCAGCCAGCGGTTTCCCGTGGAAGGGATGCCGTCCACCGTGTTGAAGGAGGTCATGATCATCTCACAGCCCGCTTCCACCCCGGCCTTATAGGAGGGCAGATAGTCCTGCCGCAGCCTGCGCTCCGACATATCCACCGTATTGTAATCTCTGCCGCCTTCCGGCGCTCCGTAGGCCGCAAAATGCTTCACACAGGAAGCGATCCCCTTTCCTGCGCCTTCCTCCGAAAGTCCTTCCTGAAAGCCCTCCACGCAGGCTTTCACATATTCCGCGTTCATGTACGGATCTTCTCCGGTGGACTCCAGGCAGCGTCCCCAGCGCGCGTCACGCACCAGATCCCCCATGGGAGAAAAGGTGACCTGTGCTCCGCCCGCCACGCTTTCCTGCGCGGTTGCCGCGCAAAGACGATGCAGAAGAGATGGCTCAAAGGAGCATCCCAGCGCCAGCGGAATGGGATAGACCGTGCGGAAGCCGTAAATGATGTCCGCCATGAATAATAGCGGAATCTTCGCGCTGCTGTTTTTCAGATATTCCTCCTGCACCCGGCGCACCTGGTCCGCTCCCACCACGTTCAGCGTGGAGCCGACGTTTTTCAGAAGCTCCTCCCCGATTCCAAGTTCGTCCCTTACGCCCAGTTCCTGGCCTTCGGCGTTGAGCATATTGCCCGGAACCTGGATGAGCTGCCCGATCTTTTCCGTCATGGAAAGAGAGTTCAGCAGTTCCCTCAGTTTTTCTTCTTTCATGATAATACCCCCGTCTTATCCCCTTTTTTACCGATCCGGCTTCTGCCACTTAATATCGTCCGTGATCTCAATCTTCTTATCCCGCACCATCAGGTCGTTCATGGCCTGTACGGCCGGTTTTCCGTTGAAAAGCACTTCGTTGACCTGCTCGATGATGGGCAGAGGCACGTCATACCGCTTTGCAAGCCCCATGGCGGCTTTGGCGGAATAAACGCCCTCCACCACCATTTTTACCTCCTTCATGGCCTCGTCCATGCTGTAGCCTTTACCGATCAGGATACCGGCCCGCCTGTTACGGGAATGCATGCTGGCGCAGGTCACGATCAGATCGCCGATGCCGGACAGTCCGTAAAAGCTCTCGAAATGGCCGCCCATCTTCATGCCGAGCCGGGAAATCTCCTTAATGCCGCGGGTGATCAGCGCAGCCTTTGTGTTGTCCCCACAGCCAAGGCCGTCGGCAATGCCCGCCGCCAGCGCCACCACATTTTTCAGAGCCGCCCCAAGCTCAATGCCAAGCACATCCGGACTGGCGTAGACACGGAATACTTCGCTCATAAAAATGTTCTGGATATACTCCGCCGTTTTCTTCCGATAGGCGCCCGCCACGATGGCGGTGGGCATCCCCTTTCCCACCTCCTCCGCATGGGACGGGCCGGAAAGGACCGCCACCTCGGCCTGAGGAATCTCTTCTTCGATAATCTGGGAAAGGGTGAGAAGAGTCTCTTCCTCAATACCCTTCGCCACATTTACGATGATCTGCCCGTCATGCACCAGACCTTTCAGCTGCTTCGAGGTGCTGCGGGTAAAAGGCGAGGGAACCGCCAGCACAAGAAGATCCATCCCCTCCACCGCTTCGGAAAGCTGCGTAGTGAAAACCGTATCCGGAGAAAGGATCACACCCGGGAGCTTATCCTTCTGCTCATGATCCCGTTTCAGCATCTCGATTTCCGGCTCCAGCGCCGACCACATCGTCACATGATGTCCATTATTTGTAAGAAGCCAGGTCAGCGCCGTTCCCCAGCTTCCCGCTCCGATCATTCCTATTTTTGCCATTACTTTATCTCTTCCTTATTTTTTTTAAACAGATAGGTCCTGCGCTCTTCCCCGCGGATCAGCCGTTTGATGTTTTCCCGGTGCTTCCAGTAAGCCATGATGGTCAGAAGAGCGCCCACTATGTAAATCTCGTTCAGAATCGGCTGGCTCGTCTCAAAAATGCCCATCTGTCCCAGTATCACCAGTTCAATCATGAACCCCGCATAGACGAGAAGAGAACCTAGAGACACGTAATGGGTGATGGCGAAGGTGACGAAGAAAAGCACCGCGCCAACCGGAATGAAATAGGGATGGAAGGAAAGGATCAGACCGGCCGTCGCCGCAATTCCCTTTCCTCCCCGAAAATGCAGATAAAAGGGAAAATTATGGCCGAGGATCACGCCCGCCGCCGCATAAATCATGTACAGGTAACGCATTTCCGGATGGGCCGGACCGAATGCAAAACGCGCAATGGTCACGGCGATGACGCATTTTAACACATCCCCGAAAAACACGATCAGACCGGCCTTTGTGCCGAGCACCCTGAGCGCGTTGGTCGTCCCCGCATTGTGGCTCCCATAGTCCCGGATATCAATCCCGTTCATTTTCCCATAGATGAACGCGGTCTGGAACAGGCCGCACACATACCCGATCAAAAGACAGATAATACGAATCATGACTCTTCTCCTTTTCGTTCCCTGATGATGAATTTCAGAGGCGTACCCCTGAAGCCAAAGGCTTCTCTGATCTTATTTTCAATATATCTGGTATAGGAAAAATGCATCAGCTCCTTATCATTCACAAAAATGACAAAGGTGGGAGGCTTGACCGCGACCTGCGTGATGTAATACAGTCTCAGCCGTTTTCCTTTATCGGAAGGGGGCTGCTGCAGGGCGACGGCTTCCGCCATGATCTCGTTCAGCACGCCTGTTGCCACACGCATGGCGTGATTTTCAATCACCGCGTCGATCGTCTCGAACAGCCTGTTCAGCCGCTGGCCCGTCACCGCGGAAACGAACAGAAGCTCCGCATAGGGCATGAAGGAGAGGGTATTTTTCACCTTTTCCGTGAAACGGTAAATGGTTTTATCGTCCTTTTCAATGGCATCCCATTTGTTTACGGCGATGATCATTCCCTTGCCCCGCTCATGGGCGATGCCGGCGATCTTGGCATCCTGCTCTGTCACGCCTTCCGTGGCGTCAATCACCAGCACAACCACATCCGCGCGCTCTACCGCGCCCACGGTACGCACGATCATGTAGCGTTCCAGTTCCTCCTTGATCTTGTTTTTCCTGCGCAGGCCCGCCGTGTCGATGAAAATATACTCCCTTCCGTCATGCTCCACTTCCGTGTCGATGGCGTCTCTGGTGGTGCCGGCAATATTGGATACGATCACCCGGTTTTCACCGATCAGCCGGTTAATAATGGATGATTTTCCCACATTCGGCTTTCCCACGATCGCTACTCTGGGCCTGTCGTCCTCTTCCTCCGCCTCATTTCTTTCCGGAAAATGAGAGATCACCTCATCCAGCATCTCTCCCAGTCCCATGCGGTTGGCGGCGGAAATGGGATGGGGATCTCCGATTCCCAGGTTATAAAATTCATACACATCCGCCATGTACTTATCAAAGCTGTCCACCTTGTTCACTACAAGGACGACAGGCTTGTGAGAACGGCGCAACATGTCAGCCACTTTGGAATCCGCATCCACCAGCCCCTGCTTCACGTCCACCATGAACAGGATCACATCCGCCGTATCGATGGCGATCTGGGCCTGCTCCCTCATCTGAGAAAGGATGATGTCCGAGCTGTCCGGCTCAATTCCCCCCGTATCGATCAGGGTGAACATCCGGTCCAGCCAGGACACATCCGCATAAATCCGGTCTCTCGTGATTCCGGGCGTATCCTTCACAATGGAAATCCGCTCTCCCGCCAGCGCGTTGAAAAGCGTGGACTTTCCCACGTTCGGCCTTCCCACCACGGCCACAATCGGTTTTCTGATTCGTTCGTTCATTCTTTATTCCATTCCTTTTTTCTTACAAATGCGTCCACAAAATCATATCCGCTTGATTTTACAATATCTGTCCGGACTTGTAAAGTCCCGGCAATGTCCTCCACGGTGATATCATCCAGTAACACGTGCTCCCCGCTCCTTAGGAGATTTTCCGGCAGGCAGAGGATTTCTCCCAGCTCCTTTCCCCGTAGCTGTCTCAGAATATCCTGGCCGGTAAGAAGACCGGTCACCGTGATGCGCTCTCCGAAGAAATCATTGCGGATCGGATAGACCAGGATCCGGATATCCGGGAAACGTTCCATGATCCGGTCCGCCATCCGTCTGATGTAGGGGTAGGAAATCTGTCCTGTCACCGAGGAATAGGTACCGGAAAGAATCCTCCCTTCCAGAGCGCCCGGCTGAGAAAGCCTTTCCATGGCATCCTCAAATTCCTCCATCATCAGCCGGAGCATCCCCACGCCGTTTTCCAGCTGCAGATAGCCGTCATAGGTCTCCTCCGGCGGAAGCTCCTCTCCCGCAAGCACGTACCATTCATCGCTGGCATGCACGAAATGCAGGCCATATTCCGGATACAGCTTTTCCTGCCAGCGGCGGATCTGCCCGATCACCTCTTTCGCATCTTCTCTCTCAAAGGGTTCCAGCGGTTCCAGACCGTCCCGGTATTTAGACAGTCCGACAGGCACTACGGACACACTTTTCAGATGCGGAAGATAACGGGTCAGATCCCGGATGGAGCGTTCCAGCTCCTCTCCGTCATTAAATCCCTTGCAAAGAACGATCTGCCCGTTCATTTCAATGCCCGCTTCATAGAACCGGTCCACCTTTTTCAGCGCTTCACCCGCAAAACGATTGTGAAGCATCCGGCAGCGCAATTCCGGATTCGTAGTCTGAAAAGAGATGTTAATGGGCGACATGTGATATTTGATGATGCGCTCCACATCCACATCCGACATGTTGGTGAGCGTTACATAATTTCCCTGCAAAAAGGAAAGCCTGGAATCGTCGTCCTTAAAATAGAGCGTAGGACGCATTCCCGGGGGCATCTGGTCAATAAAGCAGAAAATACACTTATTAGAGCAGGAACGGTAATCGTCCATCAGTCCGTTTTCAAAAATGATACCAAGGTCTTCTTCATAATCCTTATCAATCTCCAGCAGCCATTCTTCACCGGAGGGTTTCGCCACCAGAACCTCCACATATTCATCCTGGGTCAGATACTGATAGTCGAACACGTCCTCTACTGCCTGCCCATTTATCTCGAGGAGCCTGTCCCCGGCTTCTATTTCCATTTCCTCCGCAATGCTGCCCGGTTCAATCCGGGCAATCAGATGTCCTTTTTCCTTCATCGATTATCTCCTGTCTGTCCGGGCGGCCGTATGTGACTGTCTACCGACAGGCAGTCACATGGTCCCCTGCTTCCTATCCATTCTACTAGAAATTCCTTGACGTGTCACTAGCATAATGTTATAAATTAAGTACTATGTAATGACAGGAGAGAAAACTATGCCGAATGTACGTGAACTGGAAAACGCCCTTCCCGTCGCTCCTCTGAAGGTTCTTGCCATGGAGTCTGCGGCTTCGCTTGGCGCAAGGGTGAATGATTATCTTGTTTCCTTCCGGAAGGACATGAAGAGTCCCAAGCATCAGGACCCCGCTTTCCAGGGATATATTGAGGACAGCTATCTGCTGGACGCCGTATGTCCCCGTTTTGGAAGTGGAGAGGCAAAGGGAAGCATTCACGAGTCCGTTCACGGAAAGGATCTGTTCATTATTGTGGATGTATGCAATCACAGTCTTACCTATTCCATTAACGGCTATACCAATCACAAATCCCCGGATGACAACTATCAGGATCTGAAGCGGATGATTGCTGCTGCCGCCGGAAAGGCAAAACGTGTCAATGTTATCATGCCCTTCCTGTATGAAGGACGACAGCACAGAAGAGCCGGCCGTGAATCTCTGGACTGTGCCTATATGCTCACAGAACTGGCTGATATGGGCGTGGATAATTTCATCACCTTCGATGCCCACGATCCCAGAGTGCAGAATGCGACTCCTCTGCACGGATTTGATAACTTCACTCCTCCCTATCAGTTCATCCGTGCCCTTCTGGATGTGGAAGATGATCTGATCATCGATAAGGATCATGTTACTGTCATCAGCCCTGATGAAGGAGCGCTGGACCGCGCCGTCTATTTCGGCAATGTGCTCGGCGTGAACACGGGTATGTTCTATAAGAGACGCGACTATTCCGTCATCGTTAATGGAAAAAATCCCATCGTTGCCCATGAGTTCCTGGGTGACAATATTGAGGGCAGAGACGTCATCATCATCGACGATATGATTTCCTCTGGAGAAAGCATGCTGGATACCTCGAGACAGCTTAAGGAGATGAAGGCAAAGCGTGTATTCATCTGCTGCACCTTCGGGCTGTTCACCAACGGGCTGGATGCCTTTGACAAGGCTTATGAAAACGGCTGGTTCGACCGGGTAATCACGACCAACCTCACTTATCAGCCACCGGAACTGTATCAGCGTCCTTACTATACGGAAGCGGATATGAGCAAATTTATGGCTTCCATCATCGATTTCATGAATCACGATGTATCCATGGCCCATGTAATGACCCCGACGGAAAAGATCAATGCGATTCTTGCAAAATACAACCGCCGCGAGGAATATCACATCTGAAAAACAGACGATTCGTTAATAAGGCTGTGTGCCTGCACTTCCAGGCACTGCCTGAAAAAGCGCCTCCCATGATTTCTCATGAGGAAGCGCTTTTTTGTCCGGCGACACACCATTCCACTGTAACGTGTTCCAAACCGCCTGAACCGTTATGCTTTCTCTTCTTCCATGCGGGGGAAAGTCAGGATCACCTTAAAAAGATCGCCGTCCAGGTAGATATCGAATTTTCCGTTCTGAAGCTCCGTCAGATTTTTGGCAATGGAGAGGCCAAGGCCGCTGCCTTCCGTGCTTCGCGACACATCTCCCCGGATAAAGCGTTCCGTCAGTTCATCCGCATTGATGTTCAGGGGCTGTGCGGAGATGTTCTTCATGGAGAAAACCGCCATTTTCTGCCCGTTTTCTGTCCGTTCCACCAGATCCAGATAAACTCTGGTTCCTTCCAGCGCATATTTATATACGTTTCCAAACAGATTTTCCACCACACGCCAGATTCTTCTGCTGTCCGCCTCAATATAAACCGGCCGCTCCGGCATAACCGGAATCACCTGCAGACATTTCTCTTCCATTTTTTCAGTAAACTCACCGATTGTCTGATTGATCAGCTCCACAAAATTGATGCGCTCCAGCTGAAGGGAAATATTTCCGGAAGAGATCTTGGATGCCTCCACCAGATCGTCTGTAAGCTGCTTGAGTCTCTGAGACTTTGCGTCCAGTACCTCAATATAACTGCGAATCCTTTCATCCGTAATGTCCTCCCGCTTCAGAAGCTTGACGAAATTGATGATACTGGTCAGCGGTGTCTTGATATCATGGGAAACATTGGTGATCAGATCGGCCTTCAGCCGCTCATCCTTCATGCTGGTTGCCACCGCATCCTGAATACCGTCCCCAATACTGTTCACTGCCTCCGCCAGTGCGCGGTTCTCCCCATGCATACGGGCAGTATCGATTTTGGCATCAAATCTGCCCCCGCCGATGGTCTGTGTCCCTTCTACGATGCTCTGCAGATCCTTTCTTTCCAGATAGAGCAGGCAGCCTGCCGCCACATCCACGATTCCCGCCGCCAGAATTCCCAGCGGTCCTCCAAGGAATCCCATGCAGAGATTGAACAGGACTATCACAAAAAACGGAATCAGCTCCCGGCTCACAATACTGCTGTGCTCATACAGGCTGACTGCCGTTTTCCGCAGCAGTCTTCCCAGCTTCCACACCAATGCACCTCTCCAGAACATGTGCGCCTTCAGCCTGCGCACCAGACTCAGATAAAGAGCAACACCTGCCCAGTCCAGAATGAATACCATCACTGCCGCAGCTACGGCCAGCAGAAACGGGTCCACCTCCTCTCCAAGAAAACTGTACTCTTCATAACGAACGATTCTTCCGAAGGCAATGGCGAGCGCCGCCATACATCCCGCTGTCAGAGCCATCGCCGCCGCAAGGAACTCCGTAGGAATCCGGTCGCCTCTCCGAAGGATGATTACATAACCGTCCCCATCCTCCTTCATTCTTCTTCCCTCATATATGGTCAGAACCACCAGAATCCAGGCCACAAGGATAACCGCAAGCGCTCCCGCTCCTACGGTCTGCCAGTAATAGGGCATGAACCGCATGAAGGCATTTCTCGCGCGGGCAAGGCTGTCATCCGCCGGGTAGGAGGTATCCACACCGATCCATACCCGGGAACCTTCCTCGAAGGCATATTCATAGAAACCCAGAAACGAACGGATTTCTTCCGTCGTCATATTCGTGTTGGTCTGCAGCTCCACCTGGTCCGGATTATAGTAAAGATTCCTTCCGTATGCGGAGAAATATTCCGTAATCTCCTCCTCTTTCATACCGGTAAAGTCCGCTGACACATTGGTGAAAAGAATGCTTTCTCCGTCCACCTGCATCTGATAGCAGTAACGGATGTTCGACCGTTCCTCACTGTAATAGTTCTTGAAACTGCTGTATTCCGTAAAGTTGTAACAGAGCTGGTTTCCCGCGTCCACCAGCGTATTGCGCAGGGTTATGTATTCATCCAGGCTGGAGGCATAGTCTGCGAGATCGCATCCGTCGGCCGAATAATATCTGGGAACCAGAATGTCTACGGCGAGCACCGAGGTGGTATCAAGCTCTTCTCCATTCTCTCCCGCGCGCTCCAGCCAGGCTTCCATGGAATCCGGCATCTCTGCAATGATACGCAGACTCAGAAGATCCGTTCCGGCAGCCTGCACCGAATTCTTAATGGCCTGTCTGGTCAGCTCCGACTGCAGGCTGTAATCTCCGATGCTCAGATCACTGTCCTCCGCATTCTTTCCCATGCCAGTGGCAAAATACTGATCAAATTCTTCCTGTGTCCCGTAAACCGTCTCATAGCTGAAGCCATAGTTGCTCCACTTCACCAGGTCATCCAGATAATACTCCGCCGTAATCACTTCTTCATCCAGCGTATTGGTCCGGTTCACGTATTCCGCAATGTCAATCCGTTTCTTTCCATCATAGGCACCGTTCGTTTCCAGCTGGCTGCGGATGACCGCCATTCTGGTCACATCCCTGACATCTCTGGAAAAGATGTCGTCAAAAATCTCCGACTCCTCAAAAAGAGTTTTCTGCGCGAGAGGTGAGACAAAGTAGCTGGCCGTTCCGTCCGCTCCCTCCACCGTGATGAATGAGTTGGCGAAAACGGCAGCCGCACATCCGGCCGCAACGGCACTCATCAATACAGCCAGAAACAGCAGTACCGCTCTCTTTCCCTTTCCCATTACGCGCTTTGTGCTCATTTGTCTCTCCTTCCCGGCCCCTCTTCTCCTCACCGGCCGCTCTGATTACTGTTTTTCAATCTTATAGCCCACGCCCCAGACCACCTTCAGATAACGGGGCTCCTTCGGATTGATCTCGATCTTTTCCCGGATATGCCGGATGTGTACCGCCACCGTATTGTCAGCGCCGATCGCCTCCTCTTCCCAGATGCTCTCGTAGATCTGATTGATGGAAAACACCCGGCCCTGATTCTTTACCAGGAGAAGAAGGATGTTATATTCAATCGGCGTCAGCTTCACCGGCTCATCGTCCACCGTCACCTCCTTGGTGTCGTCGTTGATGACAAGACCGCCCGCACGGAAAATCGCGTTGTTTTCCGTATTAAGATTTCCAAGCTGGGTATACCTGCGCAGATGCGACTTCACCCGCGCCACCAGCTCCAGCGGATTAAAGGGCTTGGTCACATAATCATCCGCTCCGATGTTCAGTCCCAGAATCTTGTCTGCGTCCTCCGACTTGGCTGACAGAATAATGATCGGGATACTGCTGTATTCCCGAATCTTCAGCGTGGCATGGATGCCGTCCAGCTTCGGCATCATCACGTCTATGATCATCAGATGCACATCATTCGTCTTCAGCGCGGCAATCGCCTGCTCCCCGTCATACGCCTTGATCACATGATAGCCTTCCTGAGCCAGATAAATCTCAATCGCCTCCACGATCTCCCTGTCGTCGTCACACACCAGAATATTCGTCATCTTCCGTATCTCCTCTATATCTATAAGTAAAACACAGTTCTTTTAATAATCCGAAAAGGAACTCTGTATTTTTTCTTAATTTTTCGCAACAGTTCAGGCCGGCGGGAAAAAGTGGGCAAAAGCGGGCGTTAAGCTTGCTTATAAGTATGCTTTTGCCCACTTTTTCACATCGGATGAACATCCGATGCTTCCTGCCAGGCCTTGGCCGGGCAGGAAGATGCGCCGCCGTCTCTGCGCCGCCGTCTCTGCGCCGCCTCTGAGCCGCCGTCCTGAGCAGATAGAACTGAAACTAACCTTCGTCCGCCAGCAGCCTACCGCTGCACATTGGCCGGATCGTTCTCTCCACCAGGATCTGGAACACCTCCGCACCTCCCCGTTCTCTCAGCGCGTTCATCAGAAATCCCTTTCCTCCCGTGTCAAGGAAAGTATCCAGCCCTTCCAGAATCACGTCCCTGCCCGGCGTCTCATCCCAGACCGCCTCCAGCCGCTCTGCGTTTCTGCCGTCAAAGTACAGATTCAGCTTTCTTCTGCAGGCCTCCTCCAGAAAAGCGATGTCCAGCTTCAGGACCGGCCTGCCGTTTTCATCCCGCCTGCATTCGGCAGACACACCCAGCCGGTAAAGCTCGCCGCCGAAGGAAACCTCTGTCTCAGCAGCCTGTCCAAAGCCCACGGGAAGCACCTTCTCCTCTTCTCCCTCGAGGAACTTCAGATGCAGAACCCCACCGCGCATTTCAAATCCCACCGACCGGATTCCATCCGTATAATTGTTGTGAAGGACCTGCATCAAAAGCGGCATCAGTCCCACATGCTTCTGCTCCATTTCATAGACTCTGCCGTCAAGAAGAGGCAGAAAGCCCTCCCGCATCCAGCTTTCCTGATGCAGGATTGCTGCGGGCGGACCTCCCTCCCCGCAGCCTGGCTCCGCTTCCCTTTTCATTCTTCGGCCGCAGGCCCTTCTCGTTCTTCCGTTTTTTCGGCCTACCCGGCCGGCACGCAGGCCAGAGTTCCAGCCGCCTTCCCGGATCCTGCCCATTCCGTTCTGCCTTCCCTCCAGCTCCTCCACCGTCCGGCACAGGAGGCTGAATCCCGTCTGATCTTCCGGGAGCGCTTCCGGCGGGTTGAAGTCCGTTTCAAAATACTTTTTTACAACGCCCATCAGCTCGCAGTTCTGAAACAGGTCATGGCTTCCCGCATTGGTCACCACCACCAGGTTCATATCCGGATAGGCAACCACATTCTGCCCCAGCATGCCGTTGTAGTTAAACGAGCCCTCCCTGCTTCCCATCCAGAGCTGATAGCCGTAGCCGTGGGTACTCATCACCTCCGGTGCCTGCGCGCTGGGCTGACAGGATGCTTTCACCCATTCAGCCGGAACGAGCTGCCGCCCGTTCCAGCTGCCCTTCTGCAGATAAAGCATACCGAGCTTTGCGGCGTCCTCCGGGCGGAGGAACAGCCCCCAGCCGCCCTTGGTGATTCCCATGGGACAGGTCTCCCAGAAAATCCGCGCAATTCCCAGCGGCTCCCACAGCCTCGGCCGCAGATACTCCATCAGCGTCTCCCCGGTCAGTTCCGTCACAATGGCGGACAACATGTAGGTATTCATGCTGTTATATTCGAAATCCTTTCCCGGCGTACCGGAAAGCCCTGCCTCCAGGAAACCGTGCACCCAGTCGTTCCCGGCGATGATCCCCGTTTCCCGGAACCCCACGCCGCTGGTCATGGTGAGCAGATGCTCCACCGTAACCTCTCTCATGCGAAGAAGGTTCAGCGGGTTCTTTTTTCGGAAAAAGTCGATCACCCGGTCCGTTAACGCAAGCCGGCCTTCTGCCATAAGCATCCCTACCGCCATACCGACGATGCTTTTGCACATGGAATAGCTGGCATGCCACATTCCTCTTTGGTATGGCGCAAAACCGCACTCGCAGATCACATGGCCATTCCTTACGATCAGCACCTGATGGATGTCCGTATTTTTCTTTCCCGCAAGCTCCTTTAAGAAATGAGTCAGATATACCGAAGAAATTCCCTGTCTCTCCGGAACAGCCCGCGGGAGAGAGAGTTCTCTGTACGCCTGCCCCTCTTTCGCCTCCTGCACCGGTACAGAATCGTCGAAAGCAGGTTTCTGAGGAAAGAAGTCCGTCCGGCTCACATTTCCCGTTTTCCCCGCAATCAGATTCCAGATCAGTTCCGCCACCGCAATATCCGTTTTCGCCATGTCACTCTCCATTCCGCAGCGTCAGAAACAGGACCAGTCTCTAACGCTCCTTTTTCAGCATGACAAACATGCCCAGATTGCCCCTCTTCCCTCCGCTCGCCCGATGGGAAAACAAACGGTCCGGATTGCAGCAGGTGCACACATCCGTCACGCTGATGTGCTGCGGCTGAATGCCTGCCGAAAGACAGACCGCCTCGTTGGCCTTCCAGAGATCCAGCTGATATTTCCCGTTCCCCTTTGCAGACAGCACATCGTGAAGCCGGATGGAAAGATTCTGAAAGCCCTCCTCCGAAAAAAGCATCCGGAAGGCATCCGCCACATCTTCACTCACCTCATAGCAGTCCCGGCAGATGGAAGGTCCGATTCCCACGAGAAGATCTTCCGGCCGGCTTCCAAAGGCCTTGCGCATGGCCTCCGCCGTTCTCGCTCCCATCCCCTGTGCCGTTCCCCTCCAGCCGGAATGGGACAGTCCCACCGCACGCCGCACGGGATCCACAAACAGAAGCGGCACACAGTCCGCGTAAAAAGTAGCGAGCGCGATCCCCGGCTCATTGGTGATCAGCCCGTCCACATCGGAAAAATCCTTCGGGCGCACAACACCCTTCCCCTTATCCGCTGATGTCACCAGGCGGATGTTGGTGGTATGGGTCTGATCGGAGCAGACAATGTCCTCGGGCCTGCAGCCAAGCAGCGCGGCTGCCCGCCGGAAATTTTCCTCCACATTTTCCTTTCTGTCCCCCCGGGAAAAACTCAGATTCATGCTCCACAGATCGCCTTCACTGACGCCGCCCGCGCGCATGGTCATCAGATGGCTTACCATGCCGGTTTCGCTGATGGCCGGAAAGGTCAGATATTCCGCTCCATTTTTCCGGGAAAGCGCCATTCCCGGCCGGATTCCCGCCTTTCTTTTCAGTCCGTCCTTCTTCTCCATATTCTACCTCATATAGTCAAAAGCATTCTGATACCAGTTCACACGCTCCGCACAGACCGCGATTACGTCAAACCGTACCGGAACGCTTTCTCCATAGTGTTTCCGATATAAATAATACTTCGCCGTCCGGCAGATCCTTCGCTGCTTGGGCGTTCCAACGGCCTCCGCCGGAAGGCCCGCATCCGCATTTTTCCGGTACTTCACCTCAAAAAAGACCAGATATTCCCCGTCCCGGCCGATCAGATCGATCTCGCCCTGACGGCACCGGAAATTTCTTTCCAGGATCCGGACGCCCTTTTTCTTCAGAAAAACGGCCGCCGCTTCCTCATATGCCGCTCCGATTTCCCTTTTGTTCACTGCCGCCTCCCTTAAGCTGTGAAATGTCCGATAAAGCTCCTCCTGTGAATGGGACAGGGGCCATATTTCTTCAACGCCTCAATGTGAGCTGCCGCGCCGTAGCCCTTATGGGCGGCAAAGCCGTACTGGGGAAAAACGGCGTCATACTTTTCCATCAGCCTGTCCCTGGTGACCTTTGCAACGATACTGGCCGCCGCGATGGAGGCGCTCTTCGCATCCCCCTTGATAATCGGAACCTGTTGTATGGCAACGCCCGGTATGGTAACCGCATCGTTTAGCAGAACAGACGGCCTGACGGAAAGCTGCGAAATGGCGTCGCGCATGGCCTCGTAGGTAGCCTGCAGAATGTTGATCTCATCGATCCGCTCCGGGGAAGCGTACCCCACCCCGACAGCGACGGCCTCCTGCATGATCACCTCATACAGCTCCTCCCGCTTCTTTGCGGACAGCTTCTTGGAATCGTTCAGGTACAGGATTTCCTTTTCCGGCAGAATCACCGCCCCCGCCACCACCGGGCCTGCCAGCGGGCCTCTGCCTGCCTCGTCGATTCCGCAGACAGGACCTTTCCCGCCATATTCCCGCTCGAAGCGCTTCATTTCCCACATCCGCTCCCGCTCCTTCCAAAGAGCGTTCAGCTGCTTTTCGGCCCGTTTCAAAAGTGCCTGTACGCCTGCACGCTCATCCTCCCGGTAACGGGCCATCAGCTCCTGCAGCGCTTCTGTCTCCTGCCGTCCGGTCAGTTCTTCCTGCGCCTTTTCAAACTCTTTTCTGATCTCCTGTATGCCCATTTTCATCCCCATTTTACTGATGCTTCAGGACTCCGATTTTATTCAGAGGCCAGATGCGCACCCACGCCTTACCGACAATATCGTCTCTGTGGATGTTTCCCACGCTGGCATCCCGGCTGTCCGAGCTATTGTTACGGTTATCTCCAAGCACGAAATATTCATCCTCTCCCAGCGTGATCGGCTCCGCCGCAAGCCCCGGGAACAGAATGGGTTCCAGCCCGTAGTCCTCTTCCAGAATCTCTCCGTTGATATAAATATTTCCTTCCAGATCGATCTGTACGGTCTCTCCCGGCAGCCCGATGATCCGCTTCACATAGTAAGTATTTTCCTCATACTGAAAGGGAAATACAATAATATCGAACCGCTCGGGTTCTGAAAAATGATAGGTCAGCTTATCCATGATCAGCTGGTCTCCATGATGAAGCGTCGGTTCCATGGAGCTTCCGCTCACAGACGTCCGCTGCCCCACAAAGGTGATGATCAGCCAGGTGCCGAGAAGCACCACCAGAATATAAAGGATCGTGCTGAAAACTTCCTTCAATGCTCTTTTCATTTTGTTTCGCCTTCTTCCGTCAGTTTCTTTTCTACCGTCTCCGGCCTTTCCAGGGAAATCCGGCCCAGCCGTCCGGCGCGGAAATCCTCCATGATCAGGGCGGAGGCACGGGAAAGATCCGCCTCGCCGCCCTTTTTGATACAGCCCCGTCTCTTCGCTGCCGCCTCCAGCACCTGTACCGGGGTCAGACCGCCCTCACAGGCATAGCGCTCTGTCAGACTGTCCGGATAAAATCTTTGCAGAAATTCGATCAGACTGAGCGCCAGCTCTTCCATCACAATGATTTCATCGTTCATGGAACCGATAAAGGCAAGGTGCATACCCACCTGCTGATCCTCAAACTTCGGCCAGAGAATGCCTGGCGTATCCAGAAGCTCCAGCTCCTTATTCAGCCGGATCCACTGCTTTCCCTTCGTCACACCGGGACGGTTTCCTGTCTTCGTACAGGCCTTCCCTGCAAAAGAATTGATGAAGGTGGATTTTCCCACATTGGGGATTCCCGCCACCATTGCCCGCACAGGCCGGTTCTGAATCCCCCTCTTTCTGTCTCTCTCAATCTTCTGGCTGCAGACCTCACGCACCGCATTCTGAATCTGCTTCATGCCCTGTCCGGTCTGCGCGTTGATTTCCAGCGCCTTCACGCCCTGTCCTTCAAACCAGCTGATCCACTCCCGGTTCACTGCCGGATCCGCCAGATCGGCCTTGTTTAAAAGCACCAGCCGCGCCTTCTGTCTTCCCAGGCTGTCAATATCCGGATTCCTGCTTCCAAGCGGCATCCTGGCGTCCACCAGCTCGATGATCAGATCGATCAGCCGGATATCCTCCTGCATCGCCCGTTTCGCCTTTGTCATATGGCCCGGGTACCATTGATAATTCATTTCTACCCCTTTTCCCGCTGCCGCAGGCAGCATTTTAATCGTGCTCCTCTGTCAATGAACAAAGCCCGTGCTGCCGCTTCCCAGCTTGAACCAGGCCTCTCCCACAATATGATCCCGCAGCACCGGTCCGATATTTCCGGACCTGCTGTCCTCACTGCTGTTGCAGTTGTCTCCCATCACAAAGTACTCATTGTCCCCCAGCCGGATCTCGTTTTCCGCGATTCCGGCGTCCGCAATCAGGTCGTACGCATCCTCTGTCGCCTCTCCGTTGATGTACAGCACGCCGTCCCTGATCTGCACCGTATCTCCCGGGCAGGCCACCACACGCTTCACATAATAATGGGTGTTCTGGTTTCCGTTCGGCAGAAACACGATCACATCTCCGGCTTTGGGATTCGCCAGCATATAGGCAAACCGGTTCACCAGAACCTCCTGCCCGTTCTCCAGCTCCGGCTCCATGGAGGTTCCAACCACCCCTGTCCGAAGGCCGAACAGATAGACGATCACCACGGCCAGAAATATGGAAATGACAATTCCAAGGATATATTTCAGCACTTCGGCCAGGATGGCCGCGTTTACCTTCTTTCGCTTTCTGTAAAAGCTCAGCCCCTTATTTCTTCTCATCCTTCCCTCCATTCGGGAATCTGTCCTTTTCCGGCTGTTTTCCATTCTACCATGCCGGCAGGAAGGTTTCAATCAAAGATTCCTCATTCCGTTCATCCATCCGTCCCGACCAGACGGATTCGGTGTGAACTGCCGCCTGTGTTAGACAAAGGAAAAGGGCAGTCCAGCTCCGGACTGCCCCTCATGCCGTTTCCAATTATTTTACTAGCTCTTTTACCTTGGCCTTCTTGCCCACTCTGTTTCTCAGGTAGTTCAGCTTTGCGCGTCTTACCTTACCCTTTCTGACAAGTTCAACCTTCTCCACGTTAGGGGAATGTACAGGCCAGGTCTTCTCAACGCCTACACCGTTGGAGGTCTTTCTCACGGTGAAGGTGGCTCTGCTTCCGCCGCCCTGTACCTTGAGCACAACGCCCTCGAATACCTGGATTCTTTCACGGTTTCCTTCCTTGATCTTTCCGTATACCTTAACGGTATCGCCTACGTTGATGACGGGAACCTCTTTCTTGAGCTGTTCCTCTTCGATCGCCTTAATGATCTCGTTCATTGCTTCTCCTCCTGTTTTCATAGATGTTCTTAATACAATTCCTGTAACAGAGGACCATCTCATTATCGCAACATTAGTACTATACCACATCCCTGTCCGGGACGCAAGAACAATTTCTTCGAAATTGTTCTCAAATAATTTCTTCGAAATTTTCTCAGGGAATCGGGATTTCCTTAGGAAATCCAGTACAGCCTTCCCGGGGCCAGCTTCAGGCCCAGCTTCTTCTGAAGGCGCAGGGAGGGCTCGTTTCCATCGAAAATCTGGCAGAACGGCACCCAGCCCTTCTCCAGCTGCCGGGTGATCAGGCAGGTCTCCAGCGCTTCCCCCATCCCCCGGCGGCGGCAATCGGGAAGCACCTCCAGCATGCCCATGCTTCCCTCTGCATGTATGCCCGCAAAGGCGGCAAGCCTGCCATTTTCATCAATGCCGAACATCTCTCCCGCCTCAATGCGCTCCAACAGATACGTTCTGGAATGAACCGCATGATAGCTTTCATACACCGCGTCCACATCCTGCGGCACAAGCGGGCGTATCCGGAAATCCGCCGTACAGGCCGGGGGACGTTTTCTGGTATACACAGCCTGTATGCACTCATTCACCAGATTCCGGTGAAAACGGCGGGCGATGCTGTCCCGGAGGAAATCCTGATGCACCAGAAAAAGCAGATCCTTTTCTTCCCGCGGAATTTCAGAAAGAAGCCGCTCTCCCATGTCCTCGTCGGAAGCGGAAAGCATCCAGGCTCCGCTGGGCCTGTCATGGAGCAGAACTCCGCTTTTCTCTGCGCGGATCACATCCGCCTGGCCTCTTCTTATGACCTCCAGCATGTCCGTATGGCTCAGCCGGTCCTTTGACAGATAGGAAACAGCCCTGTCCGTCCGGCTGTATGCCTCGTACAGTTCCGGCCGCCTCTGCCTGGTTCGCTCCTCGGACTGTTCCAGCCGCCATTTTTCCACTTTGCTGTGATCTCCGGAAAGAAGGACGGGCGGCACCGGACGGTCATGCCAGATTTCCGGTCTGGTATACTGGGGATATTCCAGAAGACCGTCCTGAAAGGACTCCGTTTCCGCCGATTCCTCGTTTTTCAGGACACCTGGCACCATGCGGGAGACGGCATCGATCATCACCATGGCCGGAAGCTCTCCTCCGGTCAGTACGTAATCCCCGATGGAAACATAATCTGTAACGACTTCCTCCAGCACCCTCTCGTCAATCCCTTCATAATGGCCGCAGAGAAAGATCAGATCCTCCTCGCGGGCAAGCTCCCCGGCCATCTGCTGGGTAAAAACGGTTCCCTGAGGGGTCACGTAAATGACACGCAGCCGGGGCAGCTCCCCTTTTTCACCCGCCGCATCAGGAATTGGTGAGCCTTCTTTTGCCCTCCGCATGGCGATCCGCTCCTTCACGGCCGCACAGGCATCGTAAACGGGCTGAGCCTGCATCAGCATGCCTGCTCCGCCTCCGTATGGATAATCGTCCACCTTCTTGTGTTTATTCTCCGTATAGTCCCGGATGTTCACCGCTTCCAGCTCAATACAACCCTTTTTGGCCGCACGTCCCAGAATGCTCTCCGACAGCCCCTGTGATACCATCTCCGGGAACAGGGTCAGAACATGAAAATGCATCGCACCAGCGCCTCCTACAACAATCCGTCCAGAAGATGCACCCGCATCCATCCCTCTTCCACATTCACCTCAAGAATACATTCCCGGATTGCGGGAATCAGAAGCTGCCGTCCATCGGCAAGCCGCACGTCATAAACATCGTTCGCACCGGTCGAAATCACGTCCTGCAGGATTCCAAGCCCGCTTCCGTCCTCATTCTCCACCTGCATACCGATCAGATCCGCGATGAAATATTCATTCCGCTTCAGCCTTACGGCGTTTTTCCGGGTCACATAGAGCGTTCCTCTCCGGAGCCGTTCCACATCGTTGATATCGTCAAGCCCCTGAAATTTGAGGATAACCATCTGCTTAAAAAATTTCACGCCTTCGATCTTAAGGACGCGTTCCTCTTTTCCGGTATCCAGAATTACTTCCTTCAGCCGCCTAAACCGGTTCGGATCATCCGTTGTGGGAAAGACCTTCACTTCCCCTTTCAGCCCGTGCGTTGCCGTGATCACGCCGACCTGCAGTCTCTGTTCCATCCTCTGTCCTGCCTTTCTTTTTCTGATAAAAACAGCGGGCAACCCTTACGGGTGCGCCCGCCGGAAAGTCAGATGATTTCCACATCCACCTGTTTCTTTTCTCCCAATGCAGCCGCCTTTACGACCGCACGGATTGCCTTGGCGATCCGGCCCTGCTTGCCGATCACCTTGCCCATATCGGAGGGCGCAACGTGAAGCTCGATCGTCAGATTCCTGCCGTTCTCCTTTTCCGTAACGACCACTTCCTCAGGGTTGTCAACAAGCGCTTTTGCGATCACTTCAACCAGTTCTTTCATGGCTCCTCCTCCGCTTCCATCACAGGCGTCAGGTCTGAGAGATCCTTATTTCTCGATCCCGGCCGCCTTGAAAATCTTGCTTACTACATCAGTAGGCTGTGCGCCGTTGTTGAGCCACTTCTTTGCAAGCTCTTCGTTTACCTTGAACTCGCTGGGATTCTTGGTGGGATCATAGGTGCCGATCTCCTCGATGAATCTTCCATCTCTGGGGGATCTGGAATCCGCAACAATGATTCTGTAGAAAGGAGCCTTCTTCTGTCCCATTCTTCTTAATCTGATCTTTACTGCCATTTTTTCATACCTCCAAAATTCTTTTGAAATTATCTATTAAAAAGGAAGCCGAAACTTACCCTTTTTACCAATGCCGCCCATGCCACCCATCATGCCGGGAAGCTGCTTCATCATCTTCTGGCTCTGCTCGAACTGCTTGATAAAGCGGTTCACAACGCTGATGTCCACGCCCGCGCCCTTCGCAATCCTGTGCTTTCTGCTGGGATTTAAGAGCTTCGGGTTGCGCCGCTCCTGCGGCGTCATGGAAAGAACAATCGCTTCCATACGGGCCAGCTGTTTCTCATCCACCATGGATTCCAGCTGTGCGCTCTTTGCGCCAAGTCCGGGCATCATGCTCAAAATGGAAGAAAGGCCGCCCATGTTGCGCATCTGCTTCATGCTCTCCAGATAGTCGTCGAAATCGAATTTGCCCTTCTTCATCCGGCCGGCCATCTCTTTTCCCTTTTCCTCGTCCAGGTCCAGATTCGCCTGCGCTTTGTCGATCAGGGAAAGCACGTCGCCCATGCCAAGGATTCTTCCCGCCATCCGGTCCGGGTAGAACTGTTCCAGATCGGAAAGCTTCTCGCCCATACCCACATACAGAATGGGCTTACCGGTGACCGCCTTTACGGAAAGCGCCGCGCCGCCGCGGGTGTCTCCGTCCATCTTGGAGAGGATCACGCCGTCCACGCCCACCTTTTCATCGAATTCCTTCGCCACGTTCACCGCATCCTGACCGGTCATGGCGTCCACCACCAGAAGGGTCTGATGCACGGTGATATTTTCCTTGATCTCGATCAGCTCCTGCATCATCTCTTCATCGATGTGCAGACGGCCCGCCGTATCCAGAATCACCACGTTGTTGCCGTTCTTCGCCGCATGCTCCATGGCTGCCTTCGCAATGTCCAGCGGCCTGTGGTTTGTACCCATGGAAAAGAAATCCACATCCTGCTTCTTCGCGTTGATTTCCAGCTGTTCAATGGCCGCCGGACGGTAAATGTCGCAGGCAACCAGAAGGGATTTCTTTCCCTTCAGCTTGAACTTTCCGGCCAGCTTCGCCGCCGTGGTGGTCTTACCTGCACCCTGAAGACCGCACATCATGATCACGGTGGTTGCCTTGCCGGGCTGCATCTGAATCTCCGTCGTCTCGGAGCCCATCAGAGCGGTCATTTCCTCATTGACGATCTTGATCACCATCTGCCCCGGATTCAGGCCGTTCATCACGTCCGCGCCGATGGCGCGTTCCTCCACGGATTTGACAAACTGCTTCACCACACGGAAGTTCACGTCCGCTTCCAGAAGCGCCATCTTCACTTCCTTCATGGCAGCCTTCACGTCGCTTTCCGTCAGTCTTCCCTTGCCGCGCAGGTTCCTGAATACATTCTGAAGTTTGTCGGTCAAGCTTTCAAATGCCATACATTTTCCTTTTCAGTTACAGTTCCTCAATGATCTCTTCGGTCAACCGCCGGACTTCCTCATCATCGCAGAGTTCCCGGATCCGTTCCAGCTTCTGCCGGATCTGGCCGAAGCGCTGCATCAGGTGGAGCTTGCTCTCATATTCTTCAAGCGTTCTGTCGCACCGTTTGATCAGATCGTGGACACCCTGTCTGCTGATGCCCGCCTCCTGCGCGATCTCGCTTAAGGAAAGGTCGTTGAATACCGCGTCCTCATAGATTCTCCGCTGATGAGGCGTCAGCAGTTCGCCGTAGAAATCATACAGCAGGCCCTGCTCTACAATTTTTTCCATGTTTTCCTCCATGCCGAAGCGTTTTGCGCCAGGGCACGCGTCAGACAAACGCGGCGCACCATACGCATTCCGCGCGCCGCCTGATGTATCATACTATAGATGGGGATGGGTGTCAAGTATTTTTTCTTTACAGTGTTGGTTTCGTGTTACTACTCAGCCAGGTCTGCGCATTCACTGCGCGGACTGTGCGAAAACGATACAGCTGGAAGCATCCCGACTCCTGTATAGCGCAAGCGCTTCCTCCGCAGTCATTTTTGCAGAAGTAGCAATCACAAAGTACCCGCACAGCCGTTTGATATGATAATAAAAACAGCTACGGAAGATGTTATGCTGCAAGGTTATTAACCGCTTACATCTATATTATTCTGTCCAATCCTGTCCTGGCCAGAAACGCCTCCACAGTATCCGCCTCAATCGCCGTTCTTAACCAGACTTCCAGAAGAGAAACTTCTTTTTCCTCAAAAATACGCTCTTTCAGCTGTTCCGATACAGTCCCCTTCATTTCCAGTGCCACTATTACAGACTTCGCTCTTCCTTCTGCTCTTCCTTCTGCTCTTCCTTCTGCTCTTCCTTCTTCCCTTCCTTTTTTTACCCCGCTTCTGTATTCCGCCCGGCCAAACTTCTTCAGTTCCTCTTCCTCGTTATACTCGAAAATTGACACAG
>ERZ894229.653-NODE-653-length-25485-cov-13.9393_pt1 | contig 25485 bp, 31 predicted proteins | sample MGYA00380295_ERZ894229 | MGnify/ENA primary metagenome ERZ894229 (study PRJEB32331, sample SAMN06328479) | human gut metagenome | biome: human gut microbiome; feature: stool | host: Homo sapiens | collected 2014-09-17 ... | reverse complement strand
TCATGGATGCCATCTATCGTATCATGCACGTATATCGCACGTATTCCTGTTACTCAAACTCCAGATCGACAGTAAAGCATATAAAGAGAGACGCTTGATTTTCCGGCATTTTCAAGCTCTGTTCAACCGTATCGCGTGATATAAAATCAAGAAAAAAATGCAATCATAATGCAATCGTACAACCTGATTATCAGTTAATACCGATAGTTTACCAATTCAATATTCTCAGTCAAAGGCGTTCAGAAGTGAACGTCTTTTCTGTGCCAGAAAGGGAGTGAGAACATCAGAGAAATTACGCTGGGAAGCCTCTTTGACGGGATCGGGGTTTCCCGTCCGGCTTTTCCGCGGACGGCTTCTATCCTGGCTTTCTGCCGCTTCTTATCCTGATCCTGGGGATCTATGTGACCTATACGGGGCTCATCAAACGGGAGACCACTAAAGCGATCCATGCCCTGGTCAACTTTGTGATGGTCTTTCTCATTTCCGCCGCCTGTATCGCCTATGCGCCGGACCTGATCGGGAAAGTCAACGACTTCTCCTCCGATATCAGCAACGCCTCCCTCTCCCTTGGGACAAAGATCCTGCTCCCGGATTCGGACGGTCAGGGAAAGGACAGCGTGGATCTGATAAGGGACAGCCTTTTTGCCATTCAGGTAAAGCAGCCCTGGCTTCTTTCGCAGTTTGACAACTCAGACATAGAAAGCATCGGGGAGGATCGGGTGGAAGCCCTGCTCTCCGCCGATCCGGATGAGGACAACGGGGAAACCAGAGAGGAGGCGGTGAAAGAAGAGATCGAGGACCGGGACAATGCGAATCTTTCCGTTACGAAAGTCATCTCCCGTCTTGGGACGGTGTTCTTCCTGTTTCTCTTTAACATCGGGATCTCCATCTTTGTATTTCTTTTGACCGGGATCATGCTGTTCTCCTAGGTGCTGTTCATCCTCTATGCCATGTTTCTTCCGGTCAGCTTCCTGATCAGCATGGTTCCCGGCTTTGACGCCACGGCAAAACGGGCTGTCATGAAACTCTTTAACACGATTCTCACAAGAGCCGGAATCACGCTTATTGTGACGGTCGCGTTCAGCATCTCCTCCATGCTCTACCACCTCTCCGAGACGTATCCGTTTTTCCTGACGGCCTTTTTACAGGTGGTGACCTTTGCCGGGATCTACTTCAAGCTCGGCGACCTGATGCGCATGTTCTCCCTGCAGGCAAACGATTCTAAGGATATGGGACAGAGGATCATGCGAAGGCCACGGATGCTAATGGCCGCTCATATGCACCACATGCAGCACAAGATCAGCCGGTCCCTGTCCGGAAGCAAAACCGCACAGAACAAGTCGGCAGAAAGAACGACTGCCACGCAGCGGGCGCAGGCGGACCATACCAGACCGAATGAAACGACGGCCCGTGCTTCCGGGGACGCTTCCGATGCCGCAGACAGAAGAACTCCGGATTTTGCCTCTCACGCTGCAGATTCTTCTAAAAATGGAGTGGCAGGAGAAAAACACCGTTCATCAAGAGAGGGCTCACAGCGTAAATCTTGAAAAAGAAACTTTGGAACAAGGCGGATCTGCTGACAAGGGAAACGCTACGGGCAGTGTCCGGGCCTTTACCGCGGACACCGGATGGGGAAACGATCCCCGAAGAAACATAAGCCGGGAAAGACCGGAAATTCACCGAAAAACGCTTGCAGAGCGCAGACAGGAACAAGAGGTACAGGTAAAAACAGACAGCCGCAGACATCGGGAACGGCGCTTCACGAACGCCCGGTCTCTATGCGGCAAAACCACCCAAAATCAGATCATACCCTGACTGAATCCGCTGTAGGAAGCCCTGTTACCTCGGTACGGGAGCCTTCTTTTACCGGAAGCCATGCAGAACGCCCGAATACGGAAAGTGTCCGGAAATCAGAACCGGTACCTTTCGAGCAGAAAAGAAGCAATCGAATCTCACAGGAAACAAAGCCATCGGAAACCGGCTTCTCCGGTATGGAACATACTTCTTCCGGGCATCCTGAACGGGGAACCATCCATGAGGATCCAAAAGAAACGGTCTATCCGCCCAGCACAGCCCGCCCCGGAACCGTGATCCTGAATGGAAAAGAGATCCGGATGGAAGAAATCGCAAGGGAAAAAACATGGACAAAAGAAGAGCCGCGAAAGCTGATCCCCGCAGAGTACAAAGGCACGAGCGGTCATCCTCTGAGCGAAGCAGCAGAAACGCCTATGAAGCTGAAATTACTGCTGCTTCCTCTGGCCTGTATGTTTCTTGCGGTACTTTCCCATCCTGCTGTTTCTGATGCTGATTGCATCGGACGACAACGACACAGGCGGTTTTACCGGGAGCTACTCCGGCGCGGGGTCCAGGTATCGGAACAAGTGGAAGCCTACCGGTCCACAGTGGAACGGTACGCAGGAGAATACGGGATCCGTGACTATGTGAATGTCCTGCTTGCCATCATGGAGGAGGAATCCGGAGGCAGAGGGACGGATGTCATGCAGGCCTCGGAATCTCTGGGGCTGTCCCCGAACACGCTGGATACGGAAAGTTCCATCCGGTAGGGCTGCAAATACTTCTCGGAGCTTTTGCAAGAAGCAGGTGAAAAAGGGTGCGACCTGAACACCGTGATCCAGTCCTACAACTACGGCGGAGAATTTACCCGTTACGTCGCTTCCCGTGGGGAAAAATACACCTTCTCTCTGGCGGAACGCTTTGCGAGGGAAAAGTCCGGAGGAAAAACCGTTCGCTACAGCAACGAAATCGCTGTCCAAAAGAACGGCGGCTGGCGCTACGCCTACGGAAACATGTTTTATGTCCCGCTCGTCACGCGCCATTTCCTCAGCACCGGATTTTCCGATGAAACCGTGCAGGCAGTCATGGAGGAAGCGTTAAAGTTCCAGGGATGGAGTTATGTTTACGGCGGAGACCGGCCGGCCACATCCTTTGACTGTTCCGGGCTGGTACAGTGGTGCTATGGCAGGGCAGGCATTTCTCTTCCCCGGACCGCACAGGCACAGTATGACGCGACGGAACATCTCCCGCTTTCCCAGGCCCAGCCCGGCGATCTCGTGTTCTTTACCGGAACCTACAACGCCGGAACCTATATCACACACGTGGGGATCTATCAGGGAAACAACCGGATATATCACGTCGGGGATCCGATCGGCTACACCGATCTCACCAGCGCCTACTGGCAGGCGCATATCGTCTGCGCGGGCAGAGTAAAACAATAAAACAGGAATCTTGAAAAAGGAAAGGATAAACTTATGATCTTGAAAAAGAAAGACGCTACAAAAAACGGCAAGGAAAAGAAGCTCCGTGTCTATCACGCCAACACCCGGAAAAGGACGGTGACTGCCCTGTGGATCCTGCTGGCAGCAAGCCTTCTGTTTGCGGTCTACAAGAACTTTACCGCGGTGGATGTTCACACGGTCCATGAAACAAAGGTCGTGGAAGAAAAGGTCGTGGATACCCACAAGGTAGAGAACTTCGTGACGGACTTTGCAAAGACCTACTATTCTTGGGAGCAGAGCAAAGCATCCATAGAGAAACGGACCAAAGATCTGCAACGATTTCTGACCAGCGACCTGCAGACGCTCGATACCGACACCGTCCGGGCGGATGTTCCGGTCTCGTCCGAGGTTGCGAATGTCCAGATCTGGGAAGTGGTACAGAAAGACGAACGCACCTATTCCGTGACCTACACCGTGGATCAGAGGATCACGGAAAACGGCAGCAGCAAAACCGTCCAGTCGGCCTATGAAGTGGCTGTCTATGTGGACGATGCCGGAAACCTTGTCCTTACGAAGAATCCGGCGATCACCCGTATCCCCCAAAAATCTGGTTACACGCCAAAGGCCGTGGAAAGTGACGGTACTGTGGATTCCGTTGCTACGGGAGAGATCAACAGTTTCCTTACCACCTTCTTCACCCTCTACCCGACCGCCACGGAAAAGGAGCTGTCCTACTATGTAAACGATGATGTCCTGAAAGCGGTCGGTAAGAATTACAAGTTTTCAGAGCTGGTCGATCCGATCTATAACCGGGACGGGGAGCGGATCCGTGCCGTCTTTGCGGTAAAGTATCTGGATGACGCCACGAAAATGATGCAGGTATCCCAGTATGATCTGATGCTGGAAAAAACAGATGGGAACTGGAAGATTGTGGAGTAACCGTTTGAAACCGTCGGTCATCTGTTTATTTTCTATATGTCATTTGTAATCGAAGCATAAAAAGACTCCTCGCTACTGAACCTAATCAGCAGTGAGGAGCCTTGATCTGTCTTACTTTCTTTGTCTTGTTAAGACTATCCCAACAGCAGCTCCGATTAAAGCAATAGGTGCCAATCTGAAAAATAACCACTCAAACGCATGAAAGAACGTTCCTGCTACTGCAATTTCAAGATCATTGAAATCCCAGTTCAAATAGGGACTGTTTTGCGAAATCAGAACTGCAGAGATTATCACAATTAGTGCACATAATGTGATAAACGACCAGTGTAAAATTTTGCGTTTAGCCGCCTTGTTTCGTGCCAGTTGCAGATTGATGACCTCTAGTTTTTCAGAAATCACGTTCAAATCATCAATAGCTACCGCTGGCTCCGTATTCGTTTCACCGAGTAAGACACTGACTGGTGTTTCAAGAACCTATGAAATATTGATTAGCATTTCGGAATCCGGAGCCGATAACCCACGCTCCCATTTGGACACGGTCTGTCTCACAACATTTAGCTTAATTGCAAGCTCCTCCTGTGACAGTCCTTTCGATTTTCTTATAGACTGAATGTTCTCATTAAGCATCGAGAATAACCTCCTTTTTCAGTTGTTATCCTTATTGTAGGAATGGAAGAACGTTGCTACAAGCAACGCAGAATAACATCAGCCACTAAAGATAAATGTCGCGTGAAATTAACATTGATCATCTTCTGACATCTATCTCAGTCACTCGATCCTCTTTCCATACTAAAATACGCTGAATTTATGATCCCATAAGGGAATTATTCCGTTCCAAATATTTTGTTCTTCGGTATTCAAGCGGAGATAACCCGAATTCTTCTTAAATACCGACGCAAACTTAGCTGTTGAAGTCTGTTTTAGATGTTGTAGTATCGCAAAGTGTATTGTTAGTCATAACAAACTGTTATAATTTATAAGTATCTGCCTATATTTTAATGCGGAAATGTAGAAGTTTGGAGGCGATGAAATGGCATATGAACAGATAACTCCCACTCAGCAGTTGAATTTCCAGATCAACCGGATATTGACCTATGGAGAAGTGGCGGGAGATCATGACGAAATCGTCACAGCCCTGTCTGGCGTAAGAGATCTGAACGCATGGTTTCCTGCTTGGCGAGACATCGGACAGAAGGCAGAACAGGAAAGCCGGTACATGCATGCCGCTTATGCCTATCGGATGGCAGAGTTTTTCCTGAAAGAAACGCACCCGGAAAAAGAGCGGATGTATGAAAAAGCGATAGCAAATTTTTATAAAGCGTTTGACGTTCTGCATATTCCTAATACCATTTGTGATATTCCCTACAAGGGAGCATTTCTGCATTCTGTTGAGGTAGGTGAGCAGACCAATACAAAGATCCTATTGGTCTGCGGCGGGTACGATTCCTTTATAGAGGAATTCATACCCGCCACTCTCAGTTTGCTGGACCAAGGGTATACACTTCTTTTCTTTGAGGGCGATGGGCAGGGGAAAACACTTAAATATGGTTTGCCACTGACCTATGCATGGGAAGAACCCACAAAATGTGTCCTAGATTATTATCAGATCAACCACTGCCCGATGATCGGCATTTCCTGGGGAGGATATTTTGTGATGCGTGCTGCAGCCTTTGAAAAAAGAATCTCTGCGGTTGTCGCCTATGATGTCGCGGATGATGGATTAGAGATCATGACAAACGTCTTCCCTCCGATCCTGCGCAGGCTGATCCGCTGGGCATTTGCTCACAAACAAGAAAAGCTGGTGAATCATCTGGTCCGATTTGCCGTGAATAGAAGTGTTCTGGCAGACTGGGCACTCTCACAGGGGCAATATATTACCCATACGAAAAGCCCGTACCGCTTTTATCAGGAAATACAAAAACATACTCTGAGAGGCGTTTCCGACAGGATCACACAGGACTGCCTGCTTCTTGCCGGAGAGAAAGATCATTATATTCCCATGGACCAATTTGAACGACTTCAGAGCAGTCTGCCAAATGCAAGGTCGGTAAAAAAACGTGTCTTCACACAGGCGGAAGGCGGCGAACAGCACTGTCAAATCGGGAATCATCAGTTGGCTCTGAATGAGATCACACAATGGCTGGAGGGTCTGGAATGATCTTCTTCCAGCCTTCATGGTACTCTGTGTTAATTTAATAATTTCTTCGCTATCTGTTTACCCTTTACCCGACCGCCACAGAGAAAAGAACTGTTCTACCACGTGAATGAAGGTATCCTGAAAAGATTCGCTTCTGTCACCACTCGCATTCATAGATTTGTGATCTGCCAATTTGTTATACTATTTAAGTGATTTTGTTTGTTGCAAATTGGGAAAAATTGAGTTGCTGGAAAGGAACTGCTGATGGCAAAAGTCAGGAACTGGATATGGATTGGGACCATCCTCAATGGGCTCATAGCTGTTTTTAGTGCTTTGATTGCAGCAGGTGTATCAGCTCTTGGCATATGGGGAGCGCGGTATGTCCGGACATCGGTTCCCAACGACGATATGGCGCTCATCCCTATCCTTATGCAGGCTCTGGGAGCGGTCATCTCAGCCCTGGCGCCTTTTATCGCGGTGATGTCAGGCGTTGTTTTTGCGCTTTCCCTCATCTCCTGTTTTTTAGGGAAAGTTTCTTTAAAAAAGCATCAAAACATGCCCTACAGCAGGGGCGATCTTAGGAATACCACTGGACGAATTTTGTGCAACGGGATCTTGACGCTTGGATTTATACTGATGCTTTTATTTCTGAAGTTTCGTTCTTTTTTGATGATCGTAATTGTATTAGATCAACTTGTCATCTGTGCGTTGCAAGTCAGGGAAATCCATGAAATTAGAAGACTACCTCATTCTGCATAGTATTTATAAGTAGACATTGGAATGAGTTAGGTCTCTTACAAGGGAGAAAGAACAATGTCGGGAGAAAACAAAAAGCTGGTGTCTGCTACATTGACAGATGGAAAGAAAAATAGAAAAACCATTTAGCAAGACATGTTATTCTGAGTGTGTTATTCCTCTTTACCATTTTATTTTGTTCGGCCATAGCAGCAGGACTCTTGGCAGATAACTTCGTAACAGAAAATATTTTGGCTACTAACGGTCTTGTGCTAGCTATATTTTTATATCATTCCCTTTGAAAAGTGGCTTGTATATAGGGAAGCACATTCAAGACATCCCGTTCTGCCTCTTGTTTTGCTTATTTTGGCTGTTTTTGCTGTTACGTTTGCAATGACGGCCCATCAGCTTGGCAAATCCCCGTCAGCCATTGCTTCGGGAAAGAATGTAAACGCATGCGGCTATACTCATGATTTTACGGATTATGGAAGCAGAGATCTGGAGAAACTGATACAGGAGAAATACAGTAAATCTGAGGGGATTCCGGTGGCACGGATTGATTTAAGGGATTACCATGAAGTTTTTCTATTAAGCGAAAATGAGATTACGACATATGAGTTTGCGGAGCAAAACAAAAAATACTTTTACCTTGGAACACGAAAACTTGTGTATCGAGCTGCCTATTATCCACTTGACTCTTATAGTTGGCAGGAAACGGTGTTTGCCGATGCATCCGAAAGCTGTCTGTCTCATGGGATCCGATTATTTAAGAATGGAGACAGCGACCCGGCCTGGGGAGTAACGGATTTCGATCCAAGGAAATCCGTTCAAATTAAGGGGAGATATCCGGATCAGGTAACAAAACTGGAGACAGACGATTGATCAGCTATATATCTGTGGATTTATAACGATCTGAATAATACGGCCGAATTGAAACTGGAAGATGTAACCGTGACGAATCAATAGAGCGTTTCTATATAAATCAAGACTTCCTGTGTTCTGCATAGAAATATAAGTATCGAGGGCTTAAACGGAAAGTAAAAAACTGTTTGCGATGATCCGCCAAGGGAATCTGAACGAAGTAAAGCAAATCATTGAACGAAAGACGAATGAAGTGAATAGCATTTCTGGATCGTCACCGAAGAAAGATCATGGCCGATCTCCCCTGCAGATTGCATTTAAAACGGGAAACTTTAAAATTGCAGGCTATCTGATCGGCCATGGCGTAGATATCAACTTCATCGAGAACGCAGATGGCGATCCCGATCTTCGTGCGCCGGTTCTGTTTGATGCGATTAATACCGTGATCATGTCCTTCTGCTACAGAGATTTCAACGCTTCCGATCGCGCATTTACTTACGTTGAACGGCTGGTCAGAGAAGGAGCGGATGTGAACAAAACAGCCTCCAGCGGATGGGATGCCATCGACTGGACGGTTACACGGGCGGAGCAAATAATTGGGAGGCCGACCGTATACACAGAGTCACAGGAGGCAGCACGAAGGCAATGTGCAAAGATTCTGGATGTACTGATGAAGAGTGGGGCAGATTATATTGCCTGGGCCAACAAAGAGCAATATCCGGGGATTACCAGCAAAGCCTTATACATTGATGATTTTGTTACCAGGAAGGAGAATGATATCGACCGTCACCGGGAAATGAGGGGTTTCATGCAGAAATATTTTCTCAGCAGGAATCTGCATACCTGATTCATGCAGATGAAAGCGAAGTACAATACTATGAGGATTACAAGAAGATAATCGAAAAAATAATCCAAAGACGTGTCTGGATGAAGGAAAGATCATTTGCTTATGGAAAAATCAAAAAGAACAGAAAGAGGAACAACGATAGGAAAGTTCGCCGGAATTCTACTGCTTCTGATCGGCTGCGGCATATTTTTCTTCGCCGTGGGTGTGATTGCGACGGAAGGAGCTCACGATTACTTCTCTGATGCACTGAGCTGTCTTTTTGGACTGCCAGGAGCCGCGCTTCTGCTTTCCGGCATCCGGATTCTGAGAAGAAAAAGGAAAAATGTTTGGATCATCCTGACGGGTCTTACTTTCGGAATGATCGGATTTGGAGTTTTGGTATCGCATCATCACGTGGATGTTTCCGATCTCAATCAATCCATTGCCATCGATGCGGATTTATCTGGTGATCCGGCTTCCTTATCAACAGATTCGGAAGACCACATAGCGGACGATAAACTGCATTGGTATGATTCCGTGGATGAAGCGACGCAGGACGATTCGCTCGTGCGGGACGCGGAAACGTACGTGTCCTATCGTCAGCTTGCGGATCTGGCAGGCATGACCGAATCCGATGGCACCGTCATGGCTTTTTATGGCATTCAAAACGATGATGACCATCTTGCGATCTATTATTACAGGATCAGAAACGGAAAGTATTCCCAGCCATACCAGATCGACAAGCCGGTGAGCGCAGATAATCCGGCCTATCACTACGATTTGGACGATTCGGTCTGTGAGCGCATTGTCGATCAGTACGCCTCTCATGCGCTCGCTCAAAAAAATGAGGAAATCCCCGTTTTCTGGGGCTGCTGGAAGAATAAAAATGAGTTAAAAAGTCTGACGATTGATGGACAGTCGGTTGAGACCATTGCAAAGCTGAGTGATTCCAGCCCCTATTCCTTCTGGATGATCCAGTCGGACGGAATCCTTCCAAAGCTTAAGACGATTGATTTCAGTGGCTTTACGTATCAGCAGATGACCGATGTGCTGGGTATCAAATATCAGAAACAAGAGAATGGAGAATGAACGGACCATAACCATAAAATTTTTTATTGCTCATTTTTGCGAAGCTGTTTTCGAAGAATCATAGAGGGTATCACAATGTGACAAGATATGGTGATACGATAGATGTACTGCGCAGAGAGATGCGCTGTTTACCACCGCAAAGGATCAAAAGAGCCATCTCCGTAATCTTCATGAATCACGGCCTGACTGCCTGTCAGAAAGCAATTTTTGTATTCGTAATAATCAACATATGTTTCAAAATACTTACTCACATAAGCAACATACGTTTTCCCATCACGTTCAACGATATGCTCCGGCTGGTAGAAAAACCATGCAAGTTCTCTGCCAATCGGAGCAAACAGAAGAAGAGAAATCACAAAAAATGCAAAGAAGAATCATCCTGGATGACTTCTTTGGAATATCGATCAGTTTCTGCAGGATTCCTCCTACCAGCCCCACACATAGGATGACGAGCCGAATGATTTTTAGATATTCTCGCAGTCTAAATCCACATAAATACAGGATACCCTGCAGAAGATATGTGAGTAGCAGAAACAGTGCGGTATCAAACAGCAGGCTATGAAATTTAGATTTGATTGCCGGATGTATCATAAGTACAAGGTCCTCTCTTCTCTCTGACAAAATGTATTATCGTATAAATCCTTGCTCTCCTTTAACCTATTCGACAAATGGAAAGTGATGAACGGAGACGATGCTGACTTTTTACCAGCCGCCCCGGCAAAATATTCTTTCTATGACAGCAACCATACAGGTTGTCGCAGCATTCGAGCAGATGACGGTTAACAAAAGACTTCCCTTGCTACCTGCATTTTTTCGCAAGGCACCATAGACAAGGGGCAACTCTACCGCAATCGTCATAAAGCAATAAATCAGACCAACGGTATAGGAAGGCCAATGCTCAAGATATTTCGAAAAATCAAATCCTGACTCGTCATATAACAGAAGATTGACTCCGTATGGAGCGGCAAAGGACAAAAGATTGGCAAGCGTTACCAGGCAAAACGTTTTCGGAAGCTTATGCACTTTGGGAATATAATTGATGGAAAACGTTTCTATGGCAATAGTTAGTATGGCGGTCCACGGTAAAACATCGTAGGGTCTTGTTTCTGAGACCCAGACCCATGATGAATCTGCGTAGGCGATAGTTGGGCAGATATAGAATAGAAGTGCCGATATGATGGCAAACAAAATCACCTTATCTTTTTTCATAGAAATCACCCCCGGCATCATTCCTGCTCCGGTCATAGTTTCCAGTGTTTACCTGAAATGGCATAGTAAGTAGTGTAACATAAGTGGCAAATGAAAATGATAAGAGCAGGAAGACAGTTGCTCGGCGCATTTTTGAAATAGCATTGATAAAAAGAGGCTTGCATGGAAATGGAAAGGGACGAGGACAAGAGCAGCAAAAGGATCAATCGGTTAGTCAAGTTATGGATCTTCCTGGCTGTGTTCCTGATTGTCGGTAACCTGGTGCTGTTGTATGTGGCCGACTATAGGAATCATCCCTATCTCTTTTTCCTGAAAGACCTGATCGGATGGCTCACTGTGATGAACCCTCTTTTGGTCGGCCTTCTTCTGTGGGTTTGCCGCCGCCACAGCCTTGCCTGCTGCCTGGGCCGGAATAGTCCTGAGGAAATAAAGAGAGCAGCTTCGGAGAAGGAACAGACTTCCCGAAAAGAGCTTTGCTTCATGTTTGTAGGACTATCCCTGCTGTTCTTTGTGAACATTTCCGGCCCCATGACATTGCTGGATCTTCCGCATCTTAGTAAACCATCTGAGGTCTGGATCAGTTCCCCGCATCTGGAAGAGTATGAGGGCATCCCTTTCGAGGGTCTTACATCCTCGAAAACCAAACTGAAAGGAACGGATGCACAAGGACATACCGTCAGGCTGCTCGTAAGCAGGTATGCCGAAGGTCAGTTCCATAAAAGGGAGAACGAAGACGCTCCTATGCATGTTTACTATATGCCGCATCGTAAGTGCCTCTTATATTTTGAAGAGAATTGAACCCGCCAGGCGGAATGTATGGGCCTTGAAAGGTGGGGTGCATGGGGAGAAAGAATAAGGGAAGGAGTCAAGATATGGTGAAAAGCCGGAAAGCCGCTCTGTTGATCTTTGGGCTGGCCCTTTGCTGTTCCTTGTCTGCCTGCGGCATCCATGTCGAACAAGCAAAGCAGAACGTAGAAGGGAAGGCACTGGAAGAATTAGGTAAATTAGATAAGAAAATAAAAAAGTCATATGGAAAAGATACCTCCGCAGACAAGTGGATGCGGGTAATCGCGGATGGAGCTGAAAACCTGTATGACTTTCATGACATGTTCGGCAGAGAACTGCTGAGTTTTATGCAAAAGGCAAATTCGCTGGAGTCGAACTGGGAAAAGTTACATGATTACACAGGCGGCTATTGGACCAACTTTGATCAGGTATCGGAGGAGCACTATGACCATGGCGTTATTGTCTCTGAATATACCGTTTATGTGAGCGACCATCTGTCTAGGAAAAAGGAAGTGGGTGCTGGTGCCAGACTCTATCATCTGTTTTTTGTCATTCATTCGCCGGAGGAGGAAGATCCTGCCTTCCGGGGTGTATGGTCGATCAGTATCGTGGAGGATGCCTTGTACCAGCAGAAAGAATTTTCCTTTGCGGCCAGACCGGACGCCAAGGGACAGAAACAGGGCACATCACCCTGTGGGATCTTTGCAGGAGAAGAGGCACTTACACTAGAGGATGCGCTTCCGACTCCCCAAAGAGTATCCACTTACGATGAGACCGTTATAGGGCCGGGCTATCAGACAGGGCCCGTGACGGTGCTGAATGATGCGGGGGAGGCTCCGCAGAAATACAGCGAGGAGATGGAAGAAAAAATCAGAGATTGCCTGAACAGACGGGATGAGGATCAGTTGAAGGACTTGTATTCCAAGACGATTCTGGACACCAGACCTGAGACGGAGCAGGAAATTCAGCGTCTGATGCAGTTGTTTACCGAGTCTTCCGACAGCATTGAGATAGCAGAAATCGAGGAAGACCAGGGGACGGGTGCAACCTCGATGAGTTATTTGCTGGATGCAGAAGGGGATAACCATGTGCAGTCAGGCTTCGGAACCTACTATGTTGGCTTCCGGGCGGTACTGACGTGTGGAGAGCAAACCTATCAGATGAAAGCGCAGTGCTGTACTAACTATGAGCGGAATGCCGATCGTTTGGGAATCATCAAGCTGGCGCTTTATCCAAAGACGCCCGGAGGGAAATTTCCTTATACAGACACTCCGGTCGCAGAGGCCGGAGTTGACATGACGGAATTAAGATGATCTGAGGAAAGAACCTATTATGTAGTACAACAGGGGAAAATCAAAAATGTAAACATCTCATGGAACTGACCGTTGCCTATGGAGGCGCATTGGCTGGCGCAGTGTTTGTATCACTCTTCAATCAAAATGTGCTCGGAAATCTTTCAAGCATACTCAGACTGCCCTGCATGATGATTCTTTATTGGTTTATCGCTCTTATCCTTGGAATTGTCATGAAACTGTCAGGGGACAAGCTTAACAGCTACGGATTTACCGGCAACAGGATTGGGAAACAGATTGTATCAGGTATTATTGCTTCCCTTGTGATGTCATTTCTTTTACATTTCTTCCGCATATAATCGGGATGGGCAATTACGTGGATAATGGTAGACGATATCGATACTTCTGGCAGTATCTATTTGAATTTGCGTATTGTATTGTGTCAGTCAGTGCCGTCGAGGAATTTGTCTTCCGTGGAGTGCTATATTATAAAATCAAGAAAATTGGGGGAAGAGAATGGATCGCAACCGTCTTCTCCTCCGCACTGTTTGGTCTGTTCCATATCTTCCAGGGCAATCTGATCCAAATTGTTATGACCGGTCTTCTAGACATTGTTTTTGCCTGTTGCGATTAAAAATCCGAGGTTTTACGACACTGTCGTTAATTCTTGCCCATGGGATATATGATGCTCTGATTTCTGTCTGGGCATCCATTTTATAACGGGTAAATATTTCCTGTCTGTCCAAATGGGCAGAATTGCCATTTTATCAGCGTATCTCTATGGATGCAGACCCAGCTGTTCCAGTGTAATTCCTTCTATGGTGTGCAGACGGAAGAAAATACACCATTCATTCATGTCATTGACATGGAACTTCGTTCCATCTGGCGCTGTGAAGTAGCCGACCGTTCCCATGCGGTCTGTCTCTCTGCAGCCGAGCTTTAAGAGCTCATCACCAGTCCAGTCATGATCCGTCAGAAACAGCACTTCCTGATCATGTTCATCAAGTACAACCGTCTCACGGAAAAGATTGACTTCCACCACCTGCAAGGGGGTGACTTTCCCTTTTCCATATTGGTGAATACAGACCATCATGTAAATTATTACGATCACGATAAATGTGAGCAGGATTCCTATAAGCCATTTTAATAATCGTTTCTTCATAAAGCAGTTCCTCCTTAAGGGTCAAGCAAAGTAAATCCAAATCCCCTGAATTTTCCTAAAATCAAGAAACGGTGGTTTATCCCCTGTCTTTTTATGCAGAACATTCATAGATCGGTGTTTTTGCAAGGGGCAAACGGGGAAGAAAGGTATACTTCTTAACAACAGGACCAATATCAGTTTAACATATTCCTGCTGCTCTGTAAAATCCACTATGATATTTTATCAAAACTTTAAGATGCACATATGGAGCGTTTATTTTCGGATGCTATTCTTCTCCTGAAAACAGACAGGGAGGTAAGTTTATGCAGAAAGGCAAGGAAATTGTATTAGAAGTCAAGGAGCTTACAAAACAGATTGATCGGACAATCCTTGTCGATCATCTGAATTTCAGTCTTGAGAGGGGGGATATTTGTGGGTTTCTGGGAGAGAATGGAGTCGGGAAAACTACAACGCTCCGTATGATGACACACCTTATTTTCCCAACATCCGGCGATGTTCTGATCCATGGGCACTCAATCAGAACAGATACACAGGCGGCGCTCTCCCTTGAAGGCAGACGCATGCTGACATCAAAGAGCACTTTGATTTATGTTATCATATATCTCACCAGCTATATCATTTTGGTCATCTTCTTTCAGTTGTACGGCAGCGATGGTTCTGTGCTAACAGAGGCAAGCGCCCAGTCTTTTCCGATTCAGCATCTGCAGGCGGGAACCCTCTTTACCGGAACATTTATCGCAATTTATGTCGCGCAGATCACCAGGCAGGAACGAACGCAGGGTACCATTAAGCTGATTCTGTTAAGACCGGTGAGCAGAGTGCAATACTATATCAGCAGGATTCTGTCCATAGCATTCTTCTCCATCCTGCTTACCCTGATTCAGATCACAGTGGGGTATTGGTATCTTTGTCGGGATGCTGTTCTTTGACTGGCATGGAACTCTTGTCTTTGGCAGTATGGTGACAAGCGGGCCGACTGGGGTGGGCATTACTTTTCTATCTGGGCTTGCCTTTGCATTCGCGTATTTTGCGTTTGGCATGCTGATGATGCTGCTGTTCGGGTTCCTGCCCCGCCTGATTGACTGTGCGGCTGCAGGCATCGTAATCCTAGGTTATTGTCTCATCTGTGGCTTCATCGGATATTATGTTTTTCGAAATGAAGATCTGTCTGTGTAAGAGAGGTGGAATGATGATATGCGTGCACAAGTAAGGTTTGAATTACAAAAAATGCAGTTTCAGAGTATCTATCGGATGATCTTGCTGCTCTCCCTGCTGTGCAGTTTCGGTATTCTGATCCACTCCGTTATGGCAAAGGTTCCTTTGCTGTCCATCATCGCGACAGATGGCGACATCTTACGGATCATTTTCTGGTTTGTCTGCGGATATGTGATTTGTGGTATCTTTTCCAAAGAATATCACGATAAGACAATGAAGACCGTTCTTCCCCTTTCTCAAAGCAGGGGGCATCTATCTGGGGGCTAAGGTGTTGATTGCAACAGTCTACTGTGTATTTGCCTTTCTGATATTTTCTCTTACGAAAGATCTGGGAAGTTGTTTCCTTTACAATGACGTCGGAGTGGATCTGATCTCAGGAATCTCCTTTCTGTAAACATCACAAGAGAAAATGCTTCTCTGATCCTGCGCATTGAGAATGATGGATGCTGTATTATGCCTGAGCAGGCAGAGTATATTTTTGACCGCTTCGTTACGGGCGATAAAAAGAATGAAAACGGTCACCTGGGTCTGGGATTATACATCAGTAAAACCCTTCTATCCGCGATGGGGATTGAGATCAGCGCCTCCGTAAAGCAGAAAAAAATAGTATTCCGAATTCGAGTTCCGCTTATTTCAGCCTGAAAGACTTATATAAAGAGGATACAATATGTTTATGTATCTTCACCGCACTAAAGGAGATTCTATCATAAAAATACTTACAAGCGTCGATCACTAACTTTATCACCAAAAAAATCTTATTACTCATTCAGATTGGATGAGGTATTTAAAAACGCACTTTCAGGGAATCCCTGTCTGTGCGTTTTTTGTTTACCTCGAATTATATTCAAAATTTTTTGATGAAAATTCCAGCAACCTGCGCAAAACAGGCCTCTGCAATCGCTTTATTAGCGGAAAGGAAGAAATCACGTTTCAAGCCCCCTTAACAGAAAGGAGGTGAGAAAAATGGAAAAACCAGACGCAAATTCAGCAGTTGGGGCGAGTTCGATCACTGTTTCAAGATGGTCGCAGCGCATACCGCACTTGACTATCTGAGGGCACTGAACCATCAGAGAAAGCGTGAAGTCAATTTAGACGATCTTTCACAGAAAGACCTCATGCAGTTGACCACCGTGGACCGTTACCCGTCGGACAGTTCCGTATTCCGTTTTCGCGAATATGAACTGACGATTGACAGTGACGACGTCGCGGAAGCGTTCTCGAAATTATCTGTGGAAGCACAGAGCATTCTGATCCTCCGGTTTGCCATGGGGTTTGCCATGGATATGACGGATCAGGAGATCGGAGATCTGATCGGACTTCTGAGATATACCGTTCAGAGACGCCGAAGCAGTGCAATTCGCAGGCTGAGAGCAGAACTGAAAGATCTGATGCCGAAAGGAGTTTGATGGATGGACAGGACAAGTATTGAACACACATCGGAGCTTCCGATGTCAACGGTTCAGGCTGCCTGCAAGGGAGATCCGGGATCGCTGACAACGATCCTGCGTCACTATGACAGTTATCTGAACAAGCTCTGCCTCCGGATGCTCTATCGTTCTGACGGTTCGCAGATGGTTCAGATCAACAGTTACATGAAAAGCCTTTTGCAGGCAAAACTGATTGCTTATCTCGTCGGATTTGACGGATAAGCCTGTATAGAGAGACAAGCAGTTGAGTTTCCTTTCCCCTGTCTTTTCCCGTACGGATCGCTCTTTGACAAAGAGAGCGCCCAATCAGCGCAGTATAAACGGAAACCGGATACTTTGTAGCAGAAACGAGCCGTCGGACTGGTGCGCCACGACCCGTAAGAGGAGGGATAAAGCAAGGTGAGCGATTTTGCCCAGCGTTCCGCAGGTGATCTTCGGCAGGATCGCAGCGAGGACTTTCTGCTATGACAATGATACTTCCGTACAGCCACAGTCAGGGTGATGATGCTGCGCCAAAGGCAATGGGTACGGCTGGGTGAGAACCACGCAGGGGTGAGAGTCCCATGAGCTTAGCCAGAGCTGTCCGGTTTTCTTTCTTGTAAATTTTTATTTCAGATTGCAGATTGCAGGAACACAATCAGTTTTGTGCCTTTTTCTTTATCCATGTGGCGCGGTACAATAATAGACAGGATATTGAATTTCCCATATCTGGTCTATGGAAAGGAGGAGCATTGATTACCGTTACAAAGCAGGATCTGATTGCTTTTGGATATGGGACTTCCTTTGCGGCTGACATCATCCGGCAGGCCAAAAAGCTCATGATTGAGAAAGGACATACCTACTATCAGTCAAGGAAGCTGGATCGGGTGCCAAGAGAAGCCGTCGAGGAATTACTGGGTATCAGACTGTCGGATCATACGGATGATTGATTGTACTCTTGCGGACAAGGAGTGACATCATGACAAAAGATCCGATTAAAAAAGCAACAAACGGCACCCTACTATTTCCGGGCAAATCTGGGTTACAGCCCAGTCACAGGAAAACAGATCCAGAAGTATAAAAGCGGATTTGGCACAAAGAAAGAAGCGCAGGAAGAATATTCCCGGCTGATGCTGATGGCGGCTGAGGAGCTTTCGGACAAGAAAAGCGTTGTTACCTTCCGTCAGTTCATCGAGGAAACCTATCTCCCGTGGTATAAGACGCAGGTAAAGGAAAGCACCTATCTCAACCGGAAATCCACCATCCAGAAACACTTCGCCTATTTTTATAAAAAGCCTGTGGACGGCATTGAACCGCTGGATGTGCAGAACTGGCAGTTAAGGCTGGCCAAACAGTGCAGTCCAAATTATGTCCGTATTGTGCAGGAAATGCTCTCTCTTTCCTTTGACCGGGCAATCGTACTCGGCCTTGCAAAGAAGAATTCGTCCCGTATGATCGGCAACATCAAGGCCAGGAAAACCAAAATCGACTTCTGGACCCTGGACGAATTCCGGAAAGTCATCTCTCTGCTTTACAAGGATGACTACTATGAGCATTACCTGTTTATTTCATTCTGGGTTCTGTTCATGACCGGCATGCGGATCGGCGAAGCGGCAGCTTTACAATAGTCTGACATTGATTTTGAGGCAGGGACGCTGAATATCACCAAAACTCTGTATTACAAGACAATGACTGACTATAAGTTCACCAAACCGAAGACGCAGGCAAGCATTCGGCTGATTTACCTGGATGCCGATACCATCCGTGAACTGAAGGAATGGCAGGGGATCCAGAAAAAGGTTCTGCCCAAATGCAGGCTGGTCCTGAGCTATAACGGCACGCCGACAAGCAAGACGACGCTTCCCAGAGCCCTAGAGAAGCTGGCCGGTCTTGCCGGCGTCCACCGCATCCGGATTCATGCGTTGCGGCACTCGCACGCCTCTCTTTTGATCAGCATGGGAGAAAATCCGCTGCTGATCAAGGAATGGCTGGGCCACGAAAAAATTCAGACCACACTCGGCACCTACGGGCACCTGTACCCTAACACAAATGTGGAGGTTGCGAAAAAGCTGACCGGCATTCTCCATTATGAAGCCGCGACAGAGAATATCGCCGACTACACTAGCACTCAGCACACCGCCGAGTATCACCGGACAGTAAAAACAGAAAAATGCAATCCGTAATGCAATGGCAAAGGGAAAAAGCCGCGAAACTATTGAAAACAAAGGCTTCACGGCTCAGCACCCGCTATTCCCACTCGATGGCTTCGGTTCTGCCGTCCCGTCATTCCAGTTGCATCCAGTTTTCGGCGCCGTCTCGAGCCGAGTGCCGCCAGGTGACACCATGTCGTGTTTCGTCGGCCTCGGGGACAAAAGCTGGGACAACTTCAAAAACTTTTTTCAAACTCAGGGCTTTGAGTTTTTGTTTTTGTCCCAAAAGGCACGACAGGCCGCCTTTAGTGGCTCGATAGCGCCGAAAACGACCGCTTTGAAACTCAACCGTCTTTTAGCGTGCAAGCCGCCAGCTGCAATCGCAAGTGAATTAACGCGGGCGGCTTGCGTGCCGATCGCAAAACCCCAGGTCGCAGATCTTCATCATCTACGGGAAAAGAGAGTAGTCTCAGGTGGCTTGCCCATGAGTTGAACCGAGTTCGCGATTTGGAGCGTTGGTATAGTTAGAAAATGAGCCCTTCCTTTTCAGGAAGTCGCCCGTTTAGCTGGTAGCTCTCAAAAATGATGCGCAGCAGCCGCATGTAAATGCGGGGGCGGTAGTCCGATGCCTCGGCGTCGACGCCGCACAACCCGTCAACTACGATGCTTCCGTCGCTAATCAGTTCCGATATGTCGGGATGCCTAACGATTATCTTTTCGACGAGCTTCTTTCTGCCGTTGGGCATTTTTCTGACCTTGCTGTGCAGCTCCGGTTCGATAAGGCAGGACTTGTCGATTGTGAGCTGCCCGATAGTGCTTGCGAGCCTCTTACGTATCGCCTCGTCCTGGACGTTCCAGTTTTCGCCCGTATAGGAGTAGATGGCGATTTCGGTGTCCTCGACTTCGAGCTGGGTATGTCCTACATAGCCGAGCGACATCTGCCAACACCTCCCTTTGTTCGCATTTCAATTATAAGTTCATGCTCTTGAACAGCCCTAGCACGCTTCTCGCACGGAAGATTCGGGTTTCGGCTGTCGCTCTAACCATGGGCCAGGGCTGATACGGAACAGATCGGATCGAGCTAGTCCACTTCGCTCCTCTCCAGGAGATGATACACGGGCCATCCGCGAAGCTCGTTTGCCCTTTCTAGTGGAAGCATTCCTATTAGCACGTTGGCTTGCGTCTCGTCACCGCGCAGTATCGCAGCGCACGCCTTTGTTTCAAGGCTATTGCCAGTGGCAACAAGCGAGGCGAGATTCATTTCATCATCGGAGGTGAGGCAACCGACTCGCTTCTTGATTTGGAGACGATTGATCGTCGTTATCTCACGATCGGTGAACGGTTCCAAACGCTCAACCAGAATCGCAGCGCATTTTAAGAGCTCGCTGGCGCAAACCGCCTTGTTATCGGCGGCGGCGATTAAATCAAGCATTCTATTGTTGACGTAATACGAGTTGTCTCCACTGATGGGAAAGGAGTCGCATGTCTCTTCAAACATTTCCGAATCTATGTTGCCGAGCTCGAGCAGCTCTTGTTCTGTCTGGATCAGAAGGGGCGGCACGGGGACGACGGGAACGCCTTCGTCGTCAGTAAGGACGGGCGTCACTATCGAAAAATCCACGTCAAGAGCGTCCATCAGCAGGAAGTCGTCATTGCCTTTGTCGTAGAGCAGAAACTTGAGACTAAACCCAGGCAGCTTTATCAAGCACATCCCGGCGGACTTGTTTGAGCGATGAAGCAGCTCTCCGCCGATAAGGGCCCTGTAAGCAATGTGCAAATCACGAAGGTTCTGGTCCGTAAGCGCTTCGACGTCAAGGTCGACCTTAACGTTGAGGCGCCTCATGACAGCATCTATGCAGTCAAGAGCCTCGATTTTAGAATCGAGGCTCTTGCTGCCTGTCCGCTCATCAGGGCTGAAGCCATGCAGGAACTGACGTCCATCCACCAACAGAGAAGCGCCATTCCTCAACTCCCGCAACAGTTTCAGGTCTCTCAGCCTAATAGACAAAGGCCCCTTTTCATTCAAGCGAAGAGTGTTGCTGTTCGCCTCTATCCTGAAATCATCAAACTTGTAAAATGGCCCATCTATCTCGTCCTCGCCTTTGAAAAATAACGTCTCAAAAGAGATTTCCCCTGCGGAAACGACACATTTTCCGCCAATCGCAACGGCCGTAAGGTCTTCTATCTTGTCAACCGGAAAACGAAGCCCACGCTCGTCCTTTCCATAGATGTAGACACCGCTTTTGTACGGGCCGAGAGAGGCGAGGCTCTCATTCGGGGTCACGTCTATAGTGAGTACGCACTCGGGAAAGTTGAATCCGCCCGCCTCGTAATCATCCACTGAGCAATAAGCCAGTGCGGCACTTTGCTGCTGCGCCGTCTTTTCGCGAATCGCTTTCGTGATGAGTCTCGTTATTTCATCGCGGTCGTCGGGAAAGGCCTTGAATCGTAGCATGACGCTCTTCTGGCCAGAGTGGTCGCGAAGTATTCGCTTTATGTCAAACGGAAGCAGCAGGCGGTAAAATACTTCATCGCGTTCGTTGTTCTCGAACACAACGAAATAAAACGCCCCGCCATGAGCTTGATAGTATTCGAGATCAACAATGTTCACGCTTCTTTTCGGCTCATCGGCCTTTCTCTTGGCTTCAGTGCCCTTCACTTGAACGTCGATGCTGTCGACGAGCGTTATATTCGACATGGCCTCGCTCGAATAGAGGCTGATGGAACCATCGACACACGGAGTCTTATCGTTCGTGAGAATATCGGCAGAGACGCGATTGACCCCTCTAAAGCAGAGATTGACCGCATTGACAGCGTCTTGTTCGATTTTCTTTCTGTCTTTGATGCCGCCCTCTTTTCCTCTTTTGCGTTCACAGCGTACCAACCCATTTATCTGTTACTCAGGCATGTTGAGGCATTCCCTTATTATATCGGCTATCTCGCTCGATGTTGGTTTTGCGTAAACGCATAGCCGGGACTTGCGAAAGGGAATGGGCACACCACGGCTGAACTCATTAAACGTCTGAATCGAATTTCGCTTAGAGCAGAGCCGTTTGCCTGACGACTCGCATCCGAAGTGCCGACCATGGCAGGCCGTGTCCCAACGGATGGGTACCATTTACCCGGGTGCACCTGGGGCAACGGGTTGAAGAACCCGCGCAAGGTCGCTCGCAGAACACGCAACATCAAACACGACAGAAGAGGCGAACGACAGATGCCGGACCCCGGACGACAGCACCGCGGAAGACGAGCATTCCGACCACAACCGAACAATCTTCGATCCTAGGCAGGCGCCCGCATGGGCGCCTTTTACTTTTCAGGGACTTAGCTCGCAGCTAAGGCGTGTGCTTATGGTTGTTTCGTGAATGCCCGACCAGCTCGACCCACTTCGGCCCGTCTCCGCCCCCGCCAGGCGTGCAACACGCCATCAGGCGGTTCAATCGTCGCGCAGACGAAAAGGCACACAGTGTCGCGCGGCGTGCCCGCGCGGTGTCGCACGGGAAGATTGGAGGAACCATGGCACGCACAGCCGAATGCGCCGCACCCGAGGGAAACCAGGACCGCGACGAATGGATGACGGTAATCGAGATGCAGGAGTACATGAGGGCGAGCCGAAACAAGGCGTACGACCTCATCTGGTCGGGAGAGATCGACTCGTACAGGCTCGGAAGGAAGCTCCTGGTGTCGAGGGCGTCAGTGGACGCCTACATCGATTCGAGGAGCGGAAGGAAATGATGACGGCGGCGACCGCCCCGGGAGCCGCCCGCGGCCGGGCACGCGAGGGAGCCTCGAGACGAAAGGAGCTCGAGGACGACCATGACCAAGAGCACTAGCAGGAGCCAGGTGAGGCTCATCGCATCGACCAACTCGATATTCGGCGCCGACGAGGCGTGCGCGATGCTGCGCATCAGCCGCGACGCCATGTACCGGCTCGCCAAGGACCCCGACGACCCGTTCCCGATCCGCTACATCGACGGCAAGACGCGCGACGGCATCGTGCTACACGACGAGCTCGTCGCGTGGGTCGAGCGCAACAGCGTCGTCGGCTCGCCCAGAAGGGAGTAGCGCCGATGGCGGCCGCAGGCCCGAGGGGGGCGCGACGGCCCCTCCCCGCGCGAGTTCACGGCGGTACGGCACTTCATGATGGCGGACCTGGGCCTCTCCGGCCTTCCCCTGCTCGTCTACGCGCGCATCTTCGGCTTCTGCGACGCCGGGTGCGACTACTTCGAGAGCAAGGGCGGCCTGGCCCGGTTCCTCAACGTGCAGGAGCGCAGCGCCTACCGCGCCATCCGCGACCTGCTCGACCGGGGCCTCATCGAGGAATGCGGCGTGCACGCCCCTGCGCGCGGGCACTCTACGAAGCGCTACCGCATCGTGCGCGAGAGGCTGCCGCCAGGCGCGTTGGCTAACCCTGACGAAACGCCAGGGTTCCCGGCGAAAAAGGGTGACGAGATGTCAGGGTTCGGCGCGGACAAGGGTGACGAACCGTCAGGGTTCGCAGCCCGAACCCCTGACAAGATGTCAGGGATACCCCTGACGGTATGCCACCCAATAAGAAAAAAAGGGATAACGAGGACTTCAGAAGATAAGGAAGGGACGTCCGATGGACCGAGCAGGACTCATCACCCTGGAACAGGCCCGGGCCGCCGGGCTCTCCTTCACCGAGCCCGAGCCGAGGGCGTGCCCGCACTGCAGCGCCTCCCTCGAGCCGCTCGGCGCGGCGCTGGCAGGCAAGGTCGTCTGGGTCTCCGCCGCGCCCTGCCCGTGCGAGGGCGCGGTCCGCGAGCGGGAGGCCGATGAGCGCAGGGTCGCCAACCTTGCCGCCAAGGAGGAAGCGGCCCGCCGGGAGAAGGTGCTCTCGCGCGCCGGCATCCCCAGGCGCTACTGGGCCGCCGAGGCCGACCGCCCCGAGTTCGCCGAGTACATCGCCTCTTTCGCCGGCAACGGGGGCGCCCGACTCTACATACACGGGGGCGTCGGAGCCGGCAAGACGTACGCCGCCTCCGCCATGGCCAGGCTGTTCGCAGAGGCTGGCTACGAGGTCGCCTTCACGACGGCCAAGGGCATGCTCGAGCGCGTGAGGGCCACGTTCGACGAGGGCGGAACCGAGGCCGCCGTCGCGCGCTTCGCCAAGTGCGACGTGCTCGTGCTCGACGACCTCGGCAAGGAGGACGCGACCGAGTGGTCCGTCGGCACCGTGTTCAGCGTGCTCGACGCGCGCTACGAGGACATGCGCCCGACCATCGTCACGTCGAACTACGCGCCGGGCGCTCTGGCCGACAGGCTCGCCAGGCGCGGAGAGCGCGTCACGGCAGAGGCGATCGCGAGCAGGATCTCCCAGATCTGCAGGCTCGTCTACCTGGGCGGAAGGGACAGGCGCCGGCGCGGCTAGCTTGTGCGCATCCCGTGGAGGCGCGGACGACTCGACCCAGCTCGACCCATCGCGGGCGGCTCCGATGCCCGCCGCAATCGAAATCGCTATACACGTCTTGGGCGGCGTTGACGCGCCAGCACGCACGTCTACTCCGACTCGCACCGTGCCCCCATCGCGAGGACGCCGCCCGCCAAGCAATAAACGAAAGGCGGAAGGCCCATGGACGGCTTCGAGAGGATAACCGGCCGCGAGCACGATGAGCTCGTGGAGAAGTGCCAGGAGAACGGCTGGCTCAAGGTCGGCGGCTTCGACTGGCAGGACGACCCGTTCCTCGAGGAGTACCCCTACGAGTTCTCCCGCACAGATAGCGTCGACAGGCTCCGCGAGGCACTGGGCTCTGGCAACTGGGCCATACGCCAGGGGTTCTGTTACCGCGACCTCGCGTTCATCCAGCAGGTGAACGGAGGCGACGAGTGGTGGACGCTCAAACGCGACGGTGAAGCGTGGACCGGCTTCGAGAGCTGGAGCTTCGGCGCCATCGCCCAGGAGCCCGAGCGGTTCGAGCGCGCCCTGCGCGACATGTGCGAGGCGACGCCCGAGCAGTGCCGCAGCGGCGAGTGGGCACGCCTGTACGAGAAGGCGCCCGAGCCGCTGGCGCAGCGCGCCGCGTCCGCCCGCGAGGCGAGCCGCGCGCACGCCGGGCAGAAAGCCCGCAGGCATATGGCGCGCGAGAGGTCCGTCGGGGTCGAATAGGGACAACCGGGGCGCAGTTCACGCGAAGGCGCCCCTTTTCATCTCGACCGGAAGGGAGGCGCGGGATGGCGAGCGACTACGGAGACGAGGCGGGCGGCAAGCTGCTCGACTGGATGCTGAGGATCGGCCAGGAGGCCGGCGCCGAAGCCATGGGGCGCAGTGCGAGGGAGCTCTCGGAGCGCCTCGCGGGAATCCGCGGGACCATCGCCGGCGGCCATGCCGAGGCTATAGCGGCCGACGGCGTGCCGACCTACGCGAAGCTCAGCCTCGAGGAGCTCTCGGGGCTTCCCGAGTACGCGACGATCAAGGAGGTCG